>QFCE01001141.1_pt1 | contig 251606 bp, 224 predicted proteins | sample 5346091 | NCBI WGS metagenome assembly QFCE01 (sample SAMN09062252, study PRJNA434731) | Human gut metagenome, whole genome shotgun sequencing project. | isolation source: stool timepoint A chromium assembly | host: Homo sapiens | collected 2015
GCGGGAGCCTTCCCTGCGTGAGAAAGAAAAACAGATTGAAGCGGATTTGTTTGACCGTATCGTAACCAACGGTGGCAACTATACTGTTTTGGAACTGGTAGAAAAGTATGTTTCATTGAAAACAGGAGTTCGTCACAATACGGTTGCCGGATATAAAACGGTCATCAATATGCTGAAAAAAGAGAGTTTTGGGAATCTGCGAATTGATAAGGTGCGTTTGTCAGACGCAAAGGCATGGCTGATAAAACTCCAGCAGATAGATGGTCGGGGATATAGTTCCATTCATTCTATCCGGGGAGTTCTCAGACCGGCATTTCAGATGGCAGTAGATGATGACCTGCTTCGTAAAAATCCATTTGAATTTGAGCTTGCCTCCGTCATTGTCAATGATTCTGTTACCAGAGAAGCGATTACCCGAAAGCAACAGAGAGATTTGCTGAAGTTTATTCAAGAAGATAAGCATTTCAGCAGATACTATGATGCAATCTATATTCTTTTTCACACAGGGCTTCGTATCTCAGAGTTCTGCGGTCTGACGGTTTCAGAAATCGAGTTTGGAGAAATGCGTATCAAGGTAGACCATCAGTTACAGCGTACTGCACAGATGCAGTATGTGATTGAAGAACCAAAAACAGACAAAGGTATCCGCTATGTGCCGATGACAGAAGCTGTTGCAGCGTGTTTTCGCAGAATCATTGCTAATCGAAAGACACCAAAGGTTGAGCCGATGGTGGAAGGATATGCCGGATTTTTGTTTCTGGATAAAAACGATATGCCGATGGTTGCCCTGCACTGGGAGAAGTATCTGGAGCATATCATTCAGAAATACAATAAAATTTACCGTATCCAGATGCCGAAAGTTACCCCTCATGTATGTAGGCATACCTTTTGCTCTAATATGGCAAAATCCGGGATGAATCCGAAAACCTTGCAGTATATCATGGGTCATGCAGACATCAGTGTAACCTTGAACACTTACACTCATGTAAATTTTGATGACGCAAAGGAAGAAGTATATCGGATAGCAAATAGTTAAAAAAGCCCGTTGGTAAGGACGCTTGCTTTACCAACGGATTTACCAAGATTGCAGGGAAAAACATAAGAAAATACGAGAAGATTTGAGAAGATACCTTAAAAAGAAAGGAAAATTCAAAAGTCGGAAAACCCTGAAAAATCAAGCGTTTGAGAAGAAATACAAGATTTAAATGGAGATATAAAAAGATGATTAAAGTACTTTTTATCTGCCACGGCAATATCTGCCGTTCCCCCATGTCCGAATTCATCCTCCGCGACATGGCAGCCCGCCGTAATCTGGCTTCATACTTCCAAATCGCGTCTGCGGCGACCAGCCGCGAAGAGATCGGCAATCCGGTCTACCCGCCCGCACAGCGCAAGCTGCGCGAGCATGGCATCGACCCGTCGGGCAAGCGGGCGCGTCAGATGACGAAGCAGGATTATGAAGAATATGATTATCTGCTGGCGGCGGAGCGCTATAACATCAGCAATATGCTGCGCATTACCGGAGGCGATCCCGATCATAAGATTGCACGGCTTCTGGATTATTCGGAGCGCCCGAGAGACATTGCCGATCCATGGTATACCGGGGATTTTGAAACCACATACCGCGATATTGTGGAAGGCTGCGAAGCATTTCTGGACTATCTGGAACGGGAAGGCAGGCTCAAATAAGGCATATAACCCGAATAATTCAGATAACTTGGATAACTCATATAATCCGGATAACTCATATAATTCAGATACGGCTGCTTTTGAAGCCGTATCTGAATCGTATCTGAACCATATCCGAACTGTGTCTGAATTATATCTGAACCGCACCTGAGCCATTTTCCCTTGCGCCTATAGCCGTGTTCCATAGGCTCAAAGCTCCACCACCCGCGTGGCAATATTCTCCCGGAAGCGCACGTCATGATCGACGAGCAGCATGGTAGGGCGATATTTCAGAATGAGAGCTTCTATCTGCATTCTGGAAAAAACGTCGATAAAGTTGAGCGGTTCGTCCCAGATATAAAGATGTGCGGGCGTCTGGAGACTTGCCGCAATCAGTACCTTTTTCTTCTGACCTTCTGAAAATTCCTCCATACTTTTTGAAAACTGTTCCCGTTCCAGATCGAGCTGGCGAAGGAGCGCGAAAAACAGGCTTTTGTCAAGTTTTTGAGCTTCGCAGAACTGTGTCAGGCTGCCCTTGAGAAAGCCGGTGTCCTGATTGATATAGGAAATCACAAGCCCGGAGGCAGCTTCCAGCGTGCCGCTGCGGATTTCAATGCGGGAATCGCCAAAAGGCAGCGCCGCCCGGGAAGCGGCAGCAGAGCTTTGGGATCCGGAAATCGCGTTTTTCTGCGCCGCCTGCTGTAAAATCGCCTTGATGAGCGTAGATTTGCCGCAGCCGTTTTTTCCATGTAAAAAAATACGTTCGCCCTGCATCAGCTCAAACTGCAGGTTTTCTAAAACGGGGCGTTCCTGTCCCGGATAGCCGGCGCACAGATCCCGGGCAAAAATGAGCCTGTCCTTGTGAAAATGCATCGGCATCAGCTTTAGCTGCGCCGGCGTTTCCAGATCCTGAAGCAGACCTTCCTTTTCCTGAATTTCCCGATCCATCCGGTATTCAAAGCTCTTGACCCGCGCCTGCATTTTGCGCGTTTTTTCGCCGATATAAGCGCGCGTTCCTTTAAAGCGGTCAGGCTCCTTTGCGGGATCAAAGCCGATTTTTGTCGCTTCATTTTGCTCAGCCCAGCGGGCGCAGCGGTCGGCGGCTTTTTTCAGGGAAGCGATCTCGCGCAAATGCTTTTCATTTTCCGCCTGTACGAACTGATCCATGCGCTCCTTGTTTTGCTGCCAGCTGGAAAAATTGCCCGCCTGCACTTCGATCGTCCGGCGGTTTAAAACGAGCACATGGTCTGCGCAGGCGTCCAGCACATCCCGGTCGTGGGAGACAAGGATGAAGCCCTTTTTGACCTGCAGATAATGCTTTACGACCTCGCGCGCTTCCTGATCCAGATGGTTTGTCGGCTCGTCGATGAGGACAAAATCATTTTCGCCGGAAAAAAGCAGCGCCAGAAATATTTTGGTGCGCTCCCCGTGGCTGAGCGTCTCAAAGGGGCGGTACAAAAGCTCGGCGGAGGCGTCCAGCCGTTCCATTTCGATCAGGACGCGCCACAGCTCGCAGTCGGGTTTTAATTGTTCTAAAAATTCTGCCGCGCACTGTTTTTGCTGCGCAGGGCTTACTTCGTATGGAAAATAGTCAAAAACTGCCGGGCCGGAAATGCTTCCGGTATATTCATATTTTCCCATCAAAAGCCGGAGAAACGTCGTTTTCCCCTTGCCGTTTCTGCCGATAAACCCAAGCTTCCAGTCCGTATCCACGGAAAAAGAAACATTTTCAAACACCGGATCGAAGCTTCCCTCATAATAAAAAGTTAAATTTGTCACATTGATCTGCGCCATACCGTATCCTCCCTTCGGATCTGAAAAAGCCGGACGGCGAAGCTCCATAAAAAAACAGAGAACCTCTGCCGCCAAAGGATCTCTGCCTGTAACATTCTCTTTTTCAAACGGATATGGGCACAGCAATGAAAAACCCGATGCAGTCCGGGCAGCCGCTGTCCATATGATAACGATAAAAAAGAGCGCAAATGGCAATTCATCCACTTTTGGCAACATGAAATAACAGGGCGCCTGTATGGTGCTGCGCCTGTCCGGACTGATGTTCATGCTTCAAAATAAGCGGATTAAATCAACATTCGTGCTCTCCCTTCAAACCTGTGATATGGGCTCAGTATAGCACAGGAAATGAGGGGATGCAAGATGGGAAAAAAGATATTTACATCCGGATTTTGCGGGTTTAGAATGAAAAAAAGGGAGAAAATCCCCAAAAACAGCGAGGGACGGGAGAGGAAAAATGCTTTATTCAGGGAAGGATTTGCGAAAACTGATCATTCCGCTGCTGATCGAGCAGGTGCTTGCGATCGCGGTAGGAATGGCGGATACGATCATGGTTTCAGCGGCGGGAGAAACGGCGGTTTCGGGCGTTTCGCTGGTGGATACGGTCAATATTTTGCTGATTAACGTGTTTTCGGCGCTGGCAACGGGCGGCGCGGTCGTCGCAGGGCATTTTCTGGGCAAAAAGAAAAAGGAGGAGGCGTGCCGGACGGCGTGGCAGATCCTTCTGTTTGCAACGCTTCTGGCGATCCTGATCTCGGCGGTATTTTTGACGGCGCACGATCCGCTGCTGCATCTGATTTTTGGAAAAACGGATGAGGCGGTCATGCGGGCGAGCAAAACCTATCTGATCATCACGGCGTGGTCGTTTCCCGCGCTGGCGGCCTACAATTCGTGCGCGGCGCTGTTTCGGGCGATGAACAGCGCGAAGGTAACGATGTGGGTGTCCCTTTTGATGAACGGGATCAATCTGGTCGGAAACGCTGTCTGCATGTTCGGGCTTCACATGGGCGTGGAGGGCGTGGCGATCCCGACGACGGTTTCGCGGTATGTGGCGGCTGCGGTCATTTTTGCGATGATGTTTTGCGGGGAAAAGGAAATCAGCCTGCGGGGGCAGGCAACGGTAAAGTTTGATGGAAAGCTGATCAAAAAGATTTTATATATCGCAGTTCCGAACGGGCTGGAAAACAGCATGTTCCAGCTGGGAAAAATCCTTGTGATCAGCGCGGTTTCTACGATGGGGACGGCGGCGATCGCGGCGAATGCGGTCGCAAACACGCTGGCAAGCTGGAATAATCTGCCGGGAATGGCGGTCAATCTGGCGCTCGTTTCCGTAGTGAGCGTCTGCGTCGGAGCCGGCGAATACGGGCAGGCAAGGTATTATACAAAAAAGCTGTGCCGGGCTGCGGTGATCGGAATTTCGTGCATTTCGGCAGTTATGTTTTTTGCGGTCCCGACGCTTGTGACTTTTTATAATCTGGGACCGGAGGCTGCAAAAATGTCCGTCGATGTGATCCGCTTCCATACGGTGATGTCGATGCTTATCTGGGTTCCGTCTTTTACCCTGCCAAATACGCTGCGCGCTGCGGGGGACGTGGTGTGGCCGATGAGCATTGCCATCGTTTCGATGTGGCTGTTCAGGGTAGTTGCGGCGTATGTGTTTACCTATGTGTTCCATTTTGGGCTGCTGGCGGTATGGGCAGCGATGGTGATCGACTGGGCGGTGCGCGCGGTATTTTATGTGATCCGTTACCGCGGACACAAATGGGAGCGCTTCGGACAGCGCAGCTGAGAAAGTCCCGGATCGCAGCATGAAAACCTTTGACAGAAAATAAGAATGAAATTATAATGTTTTTACGAATGAAAAGATAAGGAGGAATCGAATGGAAAGGGAACTGGTTATTGTTCTTGATTTCGGCGGACAGTACAATCAGCTGATCGCCAGAAGAGTCAGAGAATGTAACGTTTATTGTGAAGTGCATCCCTATACCCTTGGGCTGGACAGGATCCGGGAGATGAACCCGAAGGGGATTATTTTTACGGGCGGCCCCAACAGCGTGTACGGTGAGGACTCCCCGAGATGCAGTAAGGAGATTTTTGAGCTGGGAATCCCGATTCTGGGAATCTGCTACGGCTCCCAGCTGATGTCATATATGCTGGGCGGCAGCGTGAAAACCGCGCCTGTCAGCGAGTACGGCAAAACGGAGGTGGATGTGGACGCTTCGTCGGCGCTTTTTGAGGGCGTATCCGATAGGACGATCTGCTGGATGAGCCATACCGATTATATCGAGCAGGCTCCCGCAGATTTCAAGATTGTCGCACACACGCCGGTCTGCCCGGTTGCGGCAATGGAAAATGCGGACAAAAAGCTGTACGCGGTGCAGTTCCATCCTGAGGTAATGCACACCCAGGAGGGCACGACGATGCTTTCCAATTTTGTATACAAGATCTGCGGATGCGCAGGTGACTGGAAGATGGATTCCTTCGTAGAAAACGCGATCGTTCAGATCCGTGAAAAGGTTGGCTCCGGCAAGGTGCTGTGCGCGCTTTCCGGCGGCGTGGATTCCTCCGTGGCGGCGGTGCTTTTGTCAAAGGCGGTTGGAAAACAGCTGACATGCGTTTTTGTGGATCACGGTCTTTTGCGTAAAAACGAGGGAGACGAGGTGGAAGCGGTATTCGGCCCGGAAGGTCAGTACGACTTGAATTTCATCCGCGTCAACGCGCAGGAGCGTTTTTATCAGAAGCTTGCGGGCGTTTCGGATCCCGAAGCAAAGCGCAAGATCATCGGCGAGGAATTTATCCGCGTCTTCGAGGAGGAAGCAAAAAAGATCGGCGCTGTGGATTATCTTGTACAGGGTACGATCTATCCCGATGTGATCGAGAGCGGCCTCGGAAAATCCGCAACAATCAAGTCCCATCACAACGTGGGAGGACTGCCGGACTGCGTTGATTTTAAAGAGATCATCGAGCCGCTGCGCCTTCTTTTTAAGGATGAGGTGCGTAAAGCGGGACTGGAGCTTGGCATTCCGGAATATCTTGTATTCCGCCAGCCGTTCCCGGGACCGGGACTGGGCGTTCGCATCGTCGGCGAGGTAACTGCGGACAAGGTGCGCATCGTGCAGGACGCCGATGCGATCTACCGTGAAGAGCTGGCAAAGGCTGGCTTTGATCAGGGGCTGGGGCAGTATTTTGCGGCGCTGACAAATATGCGTTCCGTGGGCGTTATGGGCGATGAGAGAACCTATGATTACGCGGTGGCGCTGCGCGCGGTAATTACCTCCGACTTCATGACAGCCGAAGCGGCAGAAGTGCCTTATGAGGTGCTGTTCAAGGTGATGAATCGGATCATCAATGAGGTCAAGGGCGTGAATCGGGTAATGTATGATCTGACGAGTAAACCGCCGGGGACGATTGAGTTTGAATAATATATTAGAGCCAAGAAATGCCTATTTTACGGGCTTTCTTGGCTCTTTCTATGTCCGTTGACAATCAAATGACAATACTTTTTTAATATGATTGTAAATAATTTCTTCTTATTTAGCTGGGAATTGACTCTTCCAGTCTAAATATTCTTTTTCTGTAATCTCTTCATTTCTGAATTTCTGGTACATATCAGCCCATGTTCCAATATGATCCAGCATATTTAAAGAATCATGTCCTTTGTCTTTAAACATGAGTTGTGGTACGCCGGACTCATCTCGGTAGGCGTGCAGCCCATATTGATCCTCTAAAGCAAATAATGCGTGCATGACACTAACATAAGTATCAAAGTTTGGATCAGACATGGCGTATGGACTGATCTTTAATGAGTTTGCTATTTTTTCTAATTGTTCTGATGATGGAAAACGATTCCCAAGTTCATAATTTCTAATTGCCGATTCGCTCAATCCGGACATGATTGCCAATTCTTTCTGTGTATATCCTTGATCGATCCGGAATTTTCTTATTTTCTCACCTACTGTCATAGGAAAACACTCCTTTGCTGATTGTTACTTAAAAGTATAGCATAAACAGTTCAAAAATGAAATATAAAAATAAACCGTTCATTTTTGAAATTATTCTATTGACAGTACGGAAATGAAATGTTATGATGCATATACACCGTTCGATAATGAACTGAAAAAGAAAGGAGGGGTATAGATGGCTAGTAAATTATTTATATCAGCAAAAGAAGTAGCGAAAGAATTAGAAGTATCTGATTCCTATGCGTATCGTTTGATCCGTCAGTTGAATGCTGAATTGGAGCAAAAAGGTTTCGTTGTTGTCAAAGGAAAAATCAGCCGTAAATATTTTGAAGAACGAGTTTACGGTATGAACGAAATGGAATAGCAGGAGGTGATGTTTTGACAGTAATCACCAAAAGTCAAATACTTACGAGGTGAGAACCTATTACAAGGACTGGACCGGCGTAAGAAAGCAGAAGACGAAAAGGGGATTTAAACGCAAATGTGATGCCAGGAGTGGGAAAGGGCGTTTAAATTAAAGGAGAATTTGAGCCTGGATATGTATTTTGGAGATTTCGTGGATCTTTATCTGAACGATATCAGCGAGGATCAAATACAATACGTGGCTGACGAAAAAGCATATTGTGGAGAAAAAGATCCTCCTTATTTTTCGAAAAAGAAGTTGCAGGAAATTAAGCCTTCCGATATTCGACAGTGGCAGAACACCATGATGAACTATCGGAATAAACAAGGAGAAGGCTATTCACAGGTCTATCTAAAGACCATCCATAATCAGCTGAGTGCGATTTTGAATCATGCGGTTAATTTCTATGATTTGAAGAGCAATCCTGCACGCAAGGCAGGATCTATGGGAAAAGAAAGAACAAAAGAGATGCTTTTCTGGACAAAAGAAGAGTATATGAAGTTCATTGAAGCGGTGGCGGATAAGCCAATCTCCTTTTATGCATTTGAAATCTTATATTGGTGTGGAGTGCGTATGGGAGAGTTGTTAGCGCTGACACCGGCAGATTTCGATTTTCAGGCGTGTACGATCCGGATCAATAAGTCTTATCAAAGATTAGGGGGGAAGGATATTATTACGGATCCTAAGACTGCGAAGAGTAATCGCATGATCACCATGCCGGAGTTTTTAAGCGAGGAATTAGAAGCGTATATAGGAATGCTGTATGGTTTAAATGAAAATGACAGGATATTCCAAATTTCAAAAAGCTATCTTCATCATGAAATGGATCGTGGTGTGAAGTTGTCAGGAGTGAAGAGAATACGAATCCATGATTTACGACATTCTCACGTGTCATTGTTGATTAATATGGGATATTCTGCGGTGGCAATTGGAGAAAGGGTAGGGCATGAAAGTGTGGAAATCACATATCGATATGCGCATTTATTCCCGACAATCCAAACAGAAATGGCGGAAAATCTAAATCAGGAAAGAGAGGAATATCTGGATGAGTGAAAAAAATAGGGATAACAAGAATCGGTGGCGTAATGTGACCATAGCGTTTCGAATGTCTCCGGAAGAAAATAAAGAGCTAGATTTAAGAGTAAAGATTTGTGGATACCAGACGAGACAAGAATATATCATTGAAAGTGTTTTACATCAAAAAGTCACAGCAGTAGGAAATCCGTTGATGTTAGTACAGTTTAGAAAACAGCTTCGAGGGATTGAAGAGGAACTAAAAAGGTTAACTACATTAGAGGATGCCGATGAAGAGTTGTTTACACCTATTCGAACAATGTTGTGTTGTCCGGCAAATTAAATGATGTCCCATCCGGCAGATTATTTCGTGCTGATTTGGGGTTTCTACAGATGTGTCAGTCACTTTAAAAGTGATTGTTTCTGCGAATTGTTTTCATGACAGAAAAACCCCCGCAAATTAATTGCGGGAGTCTTCTCAGCCAAGGGTGCTGTCATTGATAGCCTGCATCACGATGTCGGCTGTGATTCGGTTGGCCGCCTGGCTATGTCCGATTACAAGGGAAGCATTGCAGAGCTTGCTGATTACACGGGCTGTACCGTCGGAAGCATTCAGGATCGCTTCCATGGCCGCGTCATCAAAAACAGGATCTGTACAGCCTGCCTTTTTCAGTTTCCATTCAATGTAAGCACGTCCTTCTTCTTTTGAGTAGCCGTCAACGTTATAGTTCATGATGATACGCTGACGGAGCGGTTCATGGATGGAAAGCTGGAGCGTATTGTTCAGCTGTGGAAGACCGACCAGAAGAATTACAGCCCGATCCCGGGAGTCCATCTCAAAGTTGAACAGGATCTTCAGATCGTTGAGGACAGCATTTTTGATATAGTTCGCTTCGTCAATGATAATGACGGGAGTTTTTCTCTTGTCCAGGGCAAGCCGGTTGATCTCACCCTGAATGATATGAAAGTTTTCAGTCTTTCGGTAGGACGGTTGTGCGCCCAGGGATGCGGCGAGATTCCGGTAGAAATCATTCACTGTAACGGTAGAAAGGCTGGTGTAGATCACCTTATACAGGGAAGGGTTCAGTCCGGCAGACCAGGAACGGACCAGCGTTGTTTTTCCACGGCCCGGAGCACCGGTAAGAAGACCGAAGCCTTTTGTTCTGGCAAGGTAATCCAGGCGAAATTTTGCCTCCGTATACTCGGCACTTTCAAAAAGGATGTCTTTGGAATTCTTTAAAAAGGGATTGAATTCCAGGCCATAACGCGCAGTAAGTTCCATTAGTCTTCCCCTCCTGTCAGACGCACCTTGTCCCGTTTTACAGAGGCATTGTCGTGCTTATTGAGAAGGCGGATCGGAGTAAGGGATCCATCTGCTTCCACAATAAAGATGTCTTTCATATCCGGTGTATAACGGAGGGTGATGCGCTGCTTTGCAAAACGGTAATCGACTTCATACTCCACCTGATCGATCACAATGACAGAATCTGTGGATACCCGGCGCTCGATCTCAAGAAGAAAAGAGGATTCGATCTGTTCATCGGGGAGACGACAGATCAGTTCCGGTTCCTGAAAGAAGCGTTCCTGCGGGGACATTCCTTTCAGAGAGGAATGAGGACGCTGGTTATAGCTTCTGACAAAGGTCAAAAGGCTCCCTCTGAGTTCTTCCAGTGTATGAAAATCCCTCATATCTAGGGACGCCATCCATTGATCCTTCAGAGTACGGAACCATCTCTCGATCTTGGCCTTCTGTGTGGGTGTATAAGGCCTGCAGTAGCTGATCACAGAGCCGATCCGGGCGGCCAGCAGTTCCATCTGCCTGTTTTTGTAGGCGGCACCGTTATCAAAGTTGAAAACCTTTGGCCTGCCATACTTGGAGACGGCAGATTTCATGACGGACATAAGATTCACGAAGGTATCGTTAAAGAAGACGTCTGCACCAAGGATAAAGCGGCTGGCATCATCAATCAGCGCGATCACATAAACACGATGCTTCTTTCCATCTTCGGTTTTCAGATAGGGGCCGGCACTGGAATCACCGCACCATACTTCATTGATGTGGGGCCTTTCGTAACGCCGCATATCCTGATTGTTGGTCAGACGTTCCTGTAAGACGAGCTGATTAATGAAACGGCAGACCGTAGATTCCGAGAGCTGTCCGGAGCGGATGCTGCCGTTATCCTGGAGCTGTTTATAGATCGCAGCTGCAGACATCCGGGGATAATGATGCTTGAGATAGATGATCTGCTCTTTCAGGTCTTCATCGATCTTCCGGCTTACACCGTAGTCAGACCGTCCGGTGGGAACCAAAGCATCAAAACCGGATTTCTTGTAAGAAAGGTACCATTTCTCCAGAGTTCCTGGAGAATAGTGGCGAAGGGAACCGTCCGGTGCCTTGATCCCTTTCGCTGAAACGGTACGAAAGTAAGCACTCAGGGATTCATAGTCTTCCTGGGTGCCAGTAATGAGTGGAGCAATCGCTGAATAGCGCATCAGAGCGACTGCCTGTTTCTTTTCCTGTTCCATAAGTCAGGCCTCCTTAGAGTTTTTCTTTATTGTAAGAAACAATAGAGGCACTGTCAGGTAAGGTTATGTGGTATAGGAAAAAAGCTTGTTGACCCGCCGGTGTATCTGCATGAACTGCGACGAATAATCCGAGAAACAGGAAAGGATCAGATTACCCAGTGGAAAGAGGCCGATTCTGAGAGAGCGCAGCTTTTCTCTCCAGCAGAGCCTGTAGTTTCGGAGTATGGATTTGACGTTGTTTTCATCAATGGATGGATTGCTCTCACAGACTATGCTGACGCTACGGCCTTCTTCGTAGTCCCTGCAGATCCTTTGTTGGTCGGGAAGAGGGATCTGGGAGTAGGGAACCATGGAGGATAAAAGAAGTGCATGGGTAGCCCCGCATTCGGAGCATTTCACCCGGCAGACCCGGAGCCGGATGGCTCCAGAGGATAGCTTCACTGTCCGCTTGTAGTAACCATGGACCGACAGACAGGCAGAATGAGAACAGGAACAGGTCAGCTGATGAAGCTGAAGATCATGAATAAGAGAATCGTAAAAGGATTGAGAAATCTGATTGCAATCTGGGACAAAAATGGTTATCATAGTATTGTGAATAGACACAGGGTTACCTGTGTATGTGAGCAGTAGCAGGCCAGACTTTTCCAGGGTGCAGGCCTGCTATTTCTTTATGTGACAATCATTATGATAACACAAGAGGCACAGCGTAAAGCAATCCGATGTAAAATCCATCAGAATAATTTATGCTGTGCCTCTTTTTAATTTGATTGAATGCGGTATGGTTTAGGACCAGATAAAATGCCGGGTAACACAATGTTGGAGATATTAAATGCATTTGCAGAAGAAAGAAACTATGAAAGAAGGAAAAAAGAAAAAGCCCAGAAATAATCTGAGCAAGTTCCCTGATCATCAGAATAACTGATATATCACCTTAACAACTTGAGTATATCACAAAATTGTTGTTGCAACAATTGTTAAATTCTGTTTGCCAGGGACTTGCCCGGTTGGGCAGGAGGTGGAAATGGAAGATAATTATAGAGAAGTAAAAAAGGCAGAACCATGCCTGAAATTGATCCACATGGATCAGGTTGAAGTGGAAGAAATCGAATGGCTCTTTTATCCCTTCATACCATATGGGAAGGTCACCATTATTCAGGGAGATCCTGGAGAGGGGAAGACTACTGTGGTGTTGCAGATCATAGCAAAATTAACAAAAGGAGAAGCAATATTAAGTGAGACAAGCGAAGGAAAATCTGAAGAGACAGGTGTAGAGCCAATCAATGTGATTTATCAAACAGCTGAAGATGGACTGGGCGATACGATCAAACCGAGATTGTTAGCGGCAGGGGCAGATTGTTCCAGAGTCTTGGTAATTGATGACCAGGATCAGCCATTAACAATGGTAGATGCAAGGCTGGAAGAAGCGATCATACAGACGAAAGCAAGACTTGTAGTATTAGATCCAATTCAAGGCTTTCTAGGGGCTGGTGTTGATATGCATAGGGCAAATGAGATTCGCCCATTGATGAAAAGAATCTCTGTATTAGCAGAAAAATATCAATGTGCCATTATTCTGATCGGTCATATGAATAAAAATAGTAATGGAAAATCATCCTATCGTGGATTGGGTTCTATTGACTTTCAAGCGGCAGCAAGAAGCGTGTTGATTGTTGGAAGAGTGAAAGATGAACCGGAAATCCGAGTGATCTGTCATGTAAAGAGTTCTCTTGCTCCGGAAGGAGATGCTATCGCCTTTCGATTAGACAAAGAAAAAGGATTTCATTGGATTGGAAAATATGACATCAGTGCAGAGGACTTATTGTCTGGTGATGGGCGAGGGCAAAAGATCCGAAGTGCGAAAGAATTTTTAAAAGAGATCTTAGCAGAATGGCTCAATGGAACAGGCAAAAATAGCGGAAGAAGCAGAAGAACGAGGAATTAAAAAGAAAACACTTTGGAATGCGAAGAAGGAGCTGCAGATTGACTCTGTGAAGATAGGGAATAAATGGTTCTGGATGTTGCAAGAAGAGTAAAGGAAGATGGCAAGATTACCATATCTTAAAGAATAGGGAATCTTGCCACCTTGATTAAAAGGAGTGAAGCGATGAAAAAAGTACAGATTGATTATGAACTGTTTCGAAAATTGATCTTTTATCATCTGGGTTCAGATGATCAGTATGAAGAAGAGATTCGAAATGGCTTGGAAGAAAAATTGGATGCATTAGTCAGACATGAACTCTATACGAAGTATAAGACGGCTCCTTCTGAGGAAGAGCAGGAGAAAGCACGACAGGAATATTTAGATAAGCGTGGAGTGTCAGCCAGTTATCGGTGGTGATGTTTGTTTGGGGAATATAGAACAGGAGCGTGGCACGCACCTGTATCATACCAAACAAGGAGAATTGCCGTAGGGTGTAGCCGATACAGTGCTGGCTGATTTGAAAGCTCCCGGCAGGGCGCAAGGGTACTTTTGATGGACGTTAGGCTGTCGAAAGTGCTTTTGCGTTACTTTTGACAAAAGTAACAAAACATGATCGCCATATCTGGCGTTTTAAAATGAAGGAAAGGAGATTTATTGAAGAGGACGATTAGTTTTATGACAGGGAAAGGCTCCCTGAACCATAACAGTAGAAAATTTCATGCAAAGAATACGGATCCGAACAGAACCATTGGAATGTTGAATATTGTAATGAAGATATCAAAGACGTATATCATGAATTGTTTGACGATGCCTTGAAGCGTTACAACGATAAGCAGACTCGAAAAGATCGTAAGATAGATGATTACTACGAAAAGATACGTTCCGGGAAACAAGAAAAATTATTTCATGAGGTTATCCTTCAGATCGGTGATAAAGACAATATGGGATCAGAAACGATGGAGGGACAGCTTGCTGCAAAGATTTAGATGAATACATGAAAGGATTTCAAGAACGGAATCCTACGTTGCGAGTATTTGCTGCTCATCTGCATTTAGACGAAGCAACGCCACACCTACATATTGATTTTATCCCTATGTTACAGGAAGTAAGCGAGGACTTGATACAAGAGTATCTTTAAAACAAGCCTTATCGTCATTAGGATTTAAAGGTGGTTCCAGAAGTGAGACGGAGCTAAATCAATGGGTGCAATCGGAAAAGGAAAAACTAGCCATGGTCATGAGGGAAAATGAGATAGAATGGGAGCAGAAAGGAACTCATGAACCACATCTTTCTGTGTTGGATTACAAGAAAAAGCTTCGAGAACAGGAAGTAGAAGAATTAACGGAACATAAGAATTTATTGGAACATGATTTGCATGATATCAGCGAATGTGTGGATGAGATCCAAAAGGAAAAAGAACAGGCAGAAAAAGAGAGAGATGCGGTAATTAAAAAGACAGAAGTGTTAGAAAAACGATTTTCTGCACTAAATTCAAAAGCTGGACTTGTTGACTCACATGCACGTGAGTATGGATATTATCCGGAAGAATGGCTGCCAGAAGCCGGAACTTTAGAGTCTGCAAAATCTTACAGGAAGAGAATATTTCCTTTGGTGAAAAAAGTTGCGAACATGATACAGGCATTGTATAGCAAATATTTAGAACTGAAAAGCAAAAATCAAAAGCTATCAGATCGAAACCTGGATCTTGAAAATCGTGTAGATCGGTTGCGAGAAGAAGTATCTGTTATAAAGAAAGAGAATGTAGCTTTGTTAAATGTGTCATATGATATGGATCGGGTTGTAGCTGTTTTGGGAAAAAATAAGGTCAAGGAAGCAATAGAAGTTGCAAAGCATTTGGAACAGGCAAATGCAAAACAAAACATCAAGAAGAAACGTATAGACAGAGATGGTAGATAGAGGGGAATGAGTTATTATAATGCTAAGTTAGAAAGAACCCAGTAAATACAAGGGTTTCGCTGACTTTTGTCCTACGAAAAAATGAGAAATACCATGATGATTTTGATGATGAGTATCGGTATCCGAGTCAAAATTGAGTGGTGAAATGGAGGTTTGCAATAATATAACTCACGGTACTTAGAATATAATATATTGATTGCCTATGTGATGTGGATTTCTTTCCCGCCCGGAAGAGTGATATGTCATGTAGCAATGATGTGAGTTGTTGTAGATGGATAAATGAATAGTTTGTTCTAGCTAACTATGCTTTCATTGTAGCGGATATAGAGAACTGTTATAATAGAAATATAAAGAAATAGGTAAATCGGAATTTCGTACATTTTTGAAATGCAATGCAGATGAGAAAGATCTGGATGAGCAGTTTGCAAAGGTATGAAACCAAGCCTGCCCTGATCGGATATACGGTGGAAGCCGAGTTTATCCGGCAAGCCATAACCGGGGCAGCCATACGTCCCATAGAGTAGTGTGATTTTCAATAATAAAACGATATAAGATTTATTTTTGATTACGAAACGAACTTGGCATCATTCCATAGTGATTTTTGAACTGTTTATAAAAATGGGTACGGTTTTTAAAGCCAAGCTGAAATGCAATCTCAGAAATCGAGAGATCCGTTTCTTTGAGCAGATCAATGGCCTTCGTTAAGCGATAGTTCATACAATAACTAGATAAGTTTAAATTGCTGTATTTTTTGATAATCCGATTGATATAATCTCCGCTATAATGCAATTTTGTTTCTAGTTCACTACGTGAAATCAATCCGTTGGAATCTTCTATCATATGGGTTGCTCTGGAAAAAATTAAAAAGTCGTTGTTGTAATCTAATTTCACATGAGTTGTGTGAAAAGCTGTTGTATCACATATAAGTCCTAAAATATTGCAAATATATCCGTCAATCAGATGGGAACTCCCAAAGGTAGGAGAAAGCATAGTTTTTGAGATGCTTTCTCCGTTTTTATACATACAGCGATGTGCAAAATCATTTCCTTGTACCGGAAATATATCAAGGAATTGCTTGTTAGACAGAACATCATTATTTTCACTTTCTTGCAAGAATTTTAAGATTGGACTGTCCAGTATCTCCTGTTCTTCTGCAAAATAGAGATTGTGCGTCTCTTTTATCATCTTAGTGATATATTCCTTGGATAGATTGAGAAAAAATACACGGAAGTTTCCATCAAATCTTTCGGCATGTCTCAAATTTCGGTTAACGATACATCCTGAACCTTTGGGATAGATACGGATAGTATTTTCAATAGAGTTTGTTACAGTCCCGTCTAAAACATACATGAATTCATAGAAATCATGTTGATGTAACACTCGATTTTGACTTGTGAAGATTGTGCTGATGTTTGGAACAATTGTGTGTTTAATGTCAGTCGGGGTAAAATTAGTCAAACTGATATATTCATTTACTTCATCCTTATAATAGGTCTCTAATACGAAACTAAATGGTGTTTCTAAATGATAATATTGATTAAAATGACTTTCTCTTCCATAGATAGTTAATGCATTTTTATAATCTTTATTAAATGATATTTTCGGCATATAAGCACCTCGATTCCCAGATATGTTACAAAGTATATCATATTCCACCAATAAATGATATTGTTGACGAATAATAATTACGATATGATTGAAACATATCATATAGAGAGCTCATGAGCCGGCAAAATGGGCATAACATTTAAGGAGGAAGTTACAATGGGAGAGAATGCTTCGCAAAAAAAATATTTAAAGTTTTATCAAAAGTTAGCTTATGGATCTGGTGATCTTGCATCAAACTGTAGTTATGGATTAGTTTCCAGCTTTTTGTTGTTGTATCTTACAAGTGTAATGGGAATGAATAGTGCTGTGATTGGTACATTGATGTTGGTATCCAAGTGTGTGGACGGAGTTACAGATGTGTTCTTTGGGAATATAATTGACCGAACACATTCTAAAATGGGAAAAGCCAGACCGTGGATGTTATATGCACAAATTGGTGTATCAGGTTGTTTGGCACTGCTTTTCTCAGTTCCGGCAGGAATGGGAAGAACTGCACAGTATGCATATTTCTTCGTATTTTATACCTGTTTAAATGCAATTTTTTATACAGCGAATGGTATTGCATATTCATCATTGACTGCATTGATTACAAAAAACCCAAATGAAAGAGTTCAACTTGGTTCATTCCGTTTCATGTTTGCAGTTGTAACAAATATTGTATTAGGATTTGCAGTAACTTCTGCAGTAAGTGCTTTTGGTGGTGGTGCAAATGGATGGAGAATGGTTGCTATTGTATTTGCAATAATTGCACTTGTTGTAAATACCATCAGTGTTCTTGCTGTGAAAGAACTTCCGGATGAGGAAGTAACTGTGAAAGAGGACGGAAAATCAGCTGAAGATAAATTAAGTTTTCTGGATACAATTAAAGTCCTTTTGAAAAATAAATATTATCTGATGATTGTTGCTATTTACATTGTGTATTATATTATGAGCAATCTTGTTACAGGATCAGGTGTTTTCTTTGCAACATATTATCTTGGAAATGAAGGAATTTATGGATTACTAAATATGATGAAAATGTTTCCGGTAATCTTTGCATTAATTATTGCACCGTTCATTATTAAAAAAGTCGGTAATATGCAGAAGGTAAATACATGGGCATATGGCATCAGTTGTGTACTTGGCATTCCACTGATTTATGCTGCAGTAACGAAAAATATCACACTTTTTCTCATTATTCTTTTCGTAAAAGGCGTATTTGCAGGATTCCTCAGTGGCTCATTGAATGCGTTTATTGCAGAGGCCAGTGCTTACACAACAAGAACAACTGGAATTCGCATGGAAGGAACGATGTACTCTTGTTCTTCTCTCGGTGTTAAAATCGGTGGTGGAATCGGTACAGCTGCAGTGGGCTGGTTATTAGCAGTGGGCGGATTTGTAAATGATGCCGCTGTTCAGACAGCAGGAGCGACAAATATGATTTTATGGATATATCTGATCATTCCGGTTCTCATCGGTGTGCTGATTACATATTTACTTTCCAGACTTGATGTAGAAAAAGCAAATCAGAAATGGGATGAAGAACATCAGAATGTATAGGAGCAGTGTGTTATGGAAAAAATAAAGTTACTAGATAATTGGAAATTCTGTAAAGGGGTGGTTTCCTCATTGAAAATCATGGAGATGTCTGGAAAGGCACCGGAGGTTGTGACCTTACCGCATGATGCAATGATTTATGAGAAACGTACCAAAGAGACAAAGAATGGAAGCCAGACAGGATTTTATCCAGGTGGAATTTATACATACTTTAAAGACATTGATGTGCCAGAAGAATGGGAAAACAGAGCTGCTATTCTGGAATTTGAGGGGATATATGAAACAGCAATGGTATATGTGAATGGGGCATTGGCGGCTACAAACCTGTATGGATACTCAGGATTCTTTGTGGATTTGAAACCATATTTGAATTACGGACAGATGAACCAGATTAAAGTCATTGCAGATAACTCAGCAGAAGAAAACTCCAGATGGTATTCTGGAAGTGGAATTTATCGAGATGTCAATCTATATCTTGGAGGATCCACTTATATTCCGCCGGAAGGTGTGAAAATTACAACGATATCTGCAGATGAAAAAATGGCAAGGTTGGAATTAGCTGTTCAGATAGAAAACATCTCCGAAGATTCCAGAGCAGATGAAGCTCAAGTGGATATTTATTATGAAGGAGCAGTAATTTGTAGTTGTAAGAAAGAAATCACAGATGAGGAATGTGGACTAAAACAGTTCACATGGAATGTGGAGATTGAACATCCACACTTATGGGATACAGAACATCCAAATCTCTATCAAATAGAAGTTACTCTTTTGAAGAATGGAGAAATTCTTGATAAACAGAAGGAACATTTTGGAATCAGAACCATTTATGTAGATGGAAAACACGGGTTCTGCCTAAATGGAAAGTCATTGAATCTGCGGGGAACTTGTTTGCATCATGATAATGGAATTATTGGTGCAGCAACGATATATGATGCGGAACGAAGAAAGATTCGTATTATCAAAGAAGCAGGATTTAACAGTATTAGAAGTTCTCATCATCCAATCAGCAAGGCAATGCTGGATATCTGTGATGAAATGGGGATTATCGTTATGGATGAACTGTTTGATATGTGGACGGTTCATAAAAACAGCCATGATTTTGCCTTACATTTCTTAGATGAATGGGAAAAAGTTACGACCAGAATGGTAAACAAGGACTATAACCATCCGTGTGTAGCAATCTATTCCATCGGAAATGAAATATCCGAGCTCGGAACAACGCGTGGAGTTGAAATCAGCCGGATGCTTTGTAAGAAACTACATGAACTAGATGATACACGATTTACGACTTGTGGCGTGAATGGGTTAAATGCGGCAGGAGCCAGACTATTTGAAATTATGAGAGATGTGGCTCCATTGATTAAACGAAAAGATGAAGGGAATAGCGGTGACAATCAAGGGCAATCCATGGGAAGCAATGCACTCAATGGAATCATGGAGTTCATGTCTGGTGAGGCAGGAGACGCATTTGCAGCACATCCTAAATTATCAGAAGCTATTGCAGGAGTAAGTGATGCGACAGATATTGTAGGATTAAATTACATGACAGGACGCCATGTGTTAGAGGCACAGCTACATCCGAATAAAGCGGTAGTGGGAACGGAAACATTTCCAGCAGATATATTCAGATTGTGGACATTGGTAGAGGATTATTCTCATATTATAGGAGATTTTACCTGGACAGGATATGATTATCTCGGAGAAGCAGGCTGTGGTATTTTTTATTACGATGGAACAAAGAATTTTGGCAGTGTCTATCCGGATCGTCTGGCATATATTGGGGATATCACAATTACAGGGGTACGAAGACCAATCAGTTATTATCGTGAAGTTGTATATGGATTAAGGCATGAACCATATATTGCGGTTGAACGAGTTGATCGTAATGGACAGACTCCATCGAAAACTCCGTGGATGTTTAAAGATAATATTTCCAGCTGGACGTGGACTGGATACGAAGGTACTTCTGCAAGTGTCGATGTCTATTCTGACGCAGAAGAAGTAGAACTCTTTCTGAACGATGAGAGTCTGGGGAGAAAAAAAGCTGGAAAAGAAAACCAATATATGGCTGAATTTACCGTGCCGTATCAAGCAGGAACATTGATGGCAATTGACTATGTGAATGGAATGGAACGGGGACGATATTCATTGGAAACAGCTAAGAAATCAACAACTCTTGATGTGAAAATGGATAAAAAAGTGCTTACTGCCAATGGACAAGATCTGTGTTATCTGAACATTACGCTTTGTGATGAAAGTGGAAAAACGAACCAGCAAGAAATAAAACAGATTACGGTATCTGTTGATGGTGCAGGTAAATTACAAGGTCTTGGAAGTAGTAATCCGTCTAATGAAGAAGATTATTTTGACAGATGTTGTAATACATTTGATGGAGATGCGATGGCATGTGTAAGAGCCGGACATGAATCTGGAATCATTACAGTAACAATTTCAGCAAATGGATGCGAAGATGTAGTAAGAAAAATAGAAGTGAGGTAGCGGCATGAAAAAGCTATATAAGAAAATAGTTTCATTAGTAATGAGTGCGCTTTTAGCAGTAATGGTTTTGCCGGTAACAACTCATGCATCAAATCAGCAAGATAATGATATTGTATACGGTGCGGATATTGGGTGGTTAAGTCAAATGGAAAATCAGGGGATACAATATTTGAATGAGGACGGAAATGTCGATGATGCGTTGTCTGTGTTAAAGAATAAAGGCATTAATGCGGTTCGATTAAGGGTTTTTGTAAATCCGGAGACAGATTTTGTTTGGACAAAACCTGATGGAACAACATGTCTTTTGGGATATTGTGATACTCAAGGGTTGTTATATACTGCGCAAAGAGCCAAAAATCTAGGTATGAAAATCATGCTTGTATTTCATTATAGTGACCATTTTGCAGATCCTTTATGCCAGGATATACCTGAACAATGGTCGGGGGCTTCAGCAAAAGAAATTGAAAAATATGTATATGATTATACATACTATATAATGAATTTTTTGGGAGAAAATGGAATAACTCCTGAATGGGTGCAGGTTGGCAACGAAGTGAGCTATGGTGTTCTATATCCCTATGGAAGTAATCAAACGGGTGATTTCGAGCAACTTACGGCATTTTTAAATAGTGGATATGATGCAGTGAAGGCTGTAAGCCCGAATTCAAAAGTAGTTACACATTTGACACATGGAAGTGGTATTTTACATTTTGAATGGTTTTTTAGTAATTTTATTACAAAATGCGGAGGAAAAACCGATGTAGTAGGACTTTCCTACTACCCGTATTGGACAGGTGGAGATGAGATTGAAAATGTTGCAGTAAATCTATACAATATGGCAACAAAATACGAGAAAGAAGTAATGATTTGTGAAACTGGCGAGGTGGAAACTGATGCAGCTAAAACCTATGAACTGCTTCGTAAAGAAATAAATGCCTTGAATACTGTGCCTGGAAATAAAGGCATTGGCGTTTTCTATTGGGAACCAGAAGCAAATTCACAGTATTTACCAGATGGTTACACATTAGGTGCGACTGAAGAAGTTTCTTCAAATACACTTAGATTTACAGATGCTTTAAATGCTTTCAAAACGGGTACGACATTCTTATCAAATGAGTGCTCATATGAGTTTTATAACGTGAATAGTCAGAAAGCACTTAACGTATGTCAGGGGTCCCAGGATAACAATGCGAGTATAGAACAATATACGTATGGTGGATGGAACAGCCAAAAATGGATATTTGAGCAGGTAGATGGAAACTATTATATTATAAAGAACAAGAACAGTGGTCTTGTTTTGGATGTGAATTCTATGTCCACGCAGGTGGGGGCATCTATTATACAGTATGAATATAATCAAGGATGGAACCAGATGTGGGAAGTGATTGAAAAGGATGATGGTTCATATGCTTTAAAAAATCGATTGAGTGGATTGTATTTAGGCGTTAGAAATAATTCTTCAGCAGATGGTGAGTGGTGTCAGCAAACAAATTTAAGTGAAAGTGGAACATCCTGGTATCTAGTTGTGACGGAATAATAAACTATATTCATGAGATTGTTTATTGTATAAAGATAATCTTGAAGCGTCCTAGGAAGGAAAAACTTCTCAAATCATGGGGCTATCGGTTAATACCGATTTTTAGGCTCTAAATCTTAAAATATGAATCTCCCGTAGAAATCAGTATTTTTAATACTTGAACTTCTTCGGGAGATTTGTATTTTCTAGTTTCTGTATGTATTTTAGGGCGCAAAAATCCTTTAACTGCATTTTGGAAGCATTCTACAATACGAAACGAATTCATAGTCACTGTGATTATATGTCACCAAACGATTATGAAGAGCTGTATCGTAGGCTTCAGCAAGATGAATTGCAGCTGGCAGGTTAAGATGAGGAAAACCTCATTTTAACTTGTACTAAATCTTGACATAGGACCAAGAATATAATAATTTGTTATATATGATTAAGGATGATGAGTAATGCAGAATTTTCGACTTGTGGACTTTAACAACATCGAAATTTGGTGGGAGGTGTTATACAAATGAAACTGGCAGACTTATCAACTGGACCAGACTGGGTAGTATATGTTGGATTTATAATATTTGCTGTACTTTCCATAGTTTTGATTTCTGGACATGGAAGTTGGTTAATTTCCGGATATAATACAGCTTCAAAAGAAGAAAAGGCAAAATATAATGAAAAAAAGCTATGCAGAACAATGGGAATTGGAATGTCTGTTATAGCAATTCTTCTATTAATTATGGGGGTGTTTGAAAATATTTTACCGGCATTTTTTGTGTATATTGCATTGGGTATTATTTTAGCTGATGTTGTGATAATTATTGTCTTGGGAAATACAATATGTAGAAGGTGACAAATTCTTTAGGTTAGAATCGATGATGGGGTAAACGAAAAAGCAGTTTTGACATTCCAGTGAACTGCCCCTTCGTTTACACCATTTTCGATTTGACCTCATTGAACAAAGTGAGCGTCCGGGTAGTCATTACCTATGGACTTTCAATCTTTTGTACTTACCTGTGATTATACAGGATTTTCTGTGCAGAAGCTACAGAAATCAAGTATTTTCAGATAAATAGGTACGACAACAAAACCTCAAGCTTTGAGGCTTTAGAAAATGTATGAAAGAATAAGCTTTTAACATCTTTGTGGTATTCGAAGCTGTGGTTTTCCAAGATGCCCGCCACAGGATTTACACACACAAATGTTTATCTCATAAAGCTGTTTTAATATTTCCGGTATCTCCTTACCTCGAAGCTTCGAGAGATACTTTTGGCATCCAAGGAGATTCCGGCATAAAGTCAGCTTCTTGTGTTTGCTACGGGAACAAAGAAGTCCGTAATGCCGAATCCTGACAAAACGTTTTGGCGGTACGTGCATCAGAAACCGTCGTATAAATTCAACACCGGAAAGAGTCAGTTCTTTCCATTGTCCTTTGTTCCGGTAATCCTTTACAGAAAAAGTAACGTTTTCATCGTCCATACAGATGATGCGGTGATTGCTGATGGCAATCCTGTGGGTATACTTTCCAAGGTAGTCAATCACAGATCCTGCGCCGTTAAACGTTTTCTTACAGTAAGGAATCCATTCCGTATCATAACAGGAATCCAGCAGGTCTTTGAATACATAATAATTACGGTATTTTTCGGCAGTGCCATGAAACTCAAGCTGACCAGTATTCCAGAGATGTTTCAGTTCATCTATATATTTTCCACGAAAGACTTTGGAGATAGCCCATATAGGAAGAAAAAACTCAGTACCGTTGTCTTTCCATTCGTTTTTGGATGTCAGACCACCGCCGAGCAGTATTGTATGGATATGGGGATGAAAGTTCATTTCAGATCCCCATGTATGCAGGATGCAGATATAGCCGACAGCAGCACCAAGGTGCTTTGGGTCAGCAGTCAGTTCACTGATTGTAGCAGAAGCTGCATGATACAGGGTGTCATATAACAGTTTCTGATTATTGTAAATGATTGGATTCAGAATGTCAGGAACTGTAAATACCAAGTGGAAGTAGGGTGCATCAAGCACATCCTCTTTGCGGGCATCCATCCACATTTCCTTTGGAACAGCCTGACACATGGGACAACAACGGTTGCGGCAGGAATTATAGTGAATCTGAACAGCACCACAGTCTTCACATACACTGATGTTTGCACCATAGGCTCCGGTTTTGCAGTTCAAGATGTTCCGGGCAACTTTTGCCTGTTCCGGAGAAGGAGAATACTTTTCAAGGTATGCCGAATAAAAACACCGGAAAATATCCTGGACGGTGGGCTTATTCATAATCAGCACCTTCTTTCCTGTCAAAGGGACTTTGGATTCCCATGAGGGATTTGTTGCTGACATGAAGATAAACTTCCGTGGATTTTGGGTCACGGTGTCCAAGCAGTGCCTGAATATTCTGCCGTTCTACTCCCTGCTCCATCAGATGAGTTGCAAAGCTATGACGGAGACAGTGTGGAGTTGCTTTCTTTGGAAGTTCAGCATCGGATACTGCCCGTCGCATCACTTGCTCCAGTGTACTGACTGTCAGGTAATTACCAGTAAATTTATTAGGAAACAGGATCCCACGGGGACGTCCTTTCTCAAACCAGTATTGTGTAAGGATATCCAGACACCGTTTAGAGAGAATTGTATAGCGGTCCATCCTGTTCTTCGTATCTCGGACATGGATCTGCATATTTGAACGGGAAATATCATCATAATGAAGGTGGATCACTTCAGAAACCCGCATCCCGGAAGAATACATCGTTGCAAACATGGCTCTATATTTGATATCATCAACAGCTTCTAATAGACGGTCGATTTCATCAACAGTCAGTACGGTCGGAAGCTTATGTTCTAGGATCATACGTGGAACTGTGATGTCATCCCAAAGGATATGCAGGACATTTCGATAGAAAAAACGGATGGCAGAATTGTAAAGATTCAGAGTTGTGGCTTTCAGTCCTTCCTCTTTTTTTGCAAGCAAAAAAGCCCTGACATCCTGACAGGTAAGTTCTTTGGGATTCTTATTCTGATATTTCAGAAAGTAAGAAACATAGTTTTTATAGCAGTTGATGGAACGCTCTTTGAGATTACGGATTTTTCCGGCTTCCTCAAGCTGTTCTAAATATTTTTCATACATAATAAAATCCTCCATGTAAAATCAGTAGTAATCAAAACACTGCTTTACACGGAGGCGCATTTGAGTCGTAAAACCGCTTGCCAACCAAGCGGAAGGGTGGTATTCTTTTCATAGGCAGTGGGAAGGTCGATCCTGTTTGATTGTTATTTTGTGGTGATTTAACAATACTACTTTTAGGACTTGCTTTCCACTGTTTTTTATTATAGAAAACAGAAAATCGCTATGCCACAGCCTTGGCAGGCCATCGCGCAGCGATTTTGTTCAATTCCAATTTGTCGAATAGATGAGATTTATTATGGCAAAGAACTAATTTAATATCGAACACCTAAAGGTGGCATGGAAATTATAAAACCATGACCACCTTTTTTGTTACAAAAAATCAAGAAAAAGGAGATTGAAATTATGTTACAGAACAATGAAAAAACAGCAGAGGTATTAAAGGCAGAGAAGATTGTGGAGCAGGCAAAGGCAAGGCTTGCAGAAGCTAAGAGAAAGGCAAGTCAGCAGAAGCGCAAAGAGGAAAATCAGCACAAGTACATGATGGGTGGTATTGTTCATAAATACTTTCCAGAGTGCTACCAGTTTGACGAGCAGGAGCTGAACAGAATTATTGCTTCGGGGATGAAGTCGGAGCAGTGCCAGCGCATTATTGAAATCGTGAAAAAGGAAAGTGCTGAAAAGCGTGAGAATGCAGTTGTAAAAGCTGAAAGTGAGGTGGCAGGGGATGAAGGTACTGGCAAGAGCGAAAATGCCTAAGACCAGTCAACGAGATTTTCTCGTTGCGCACAGATATACCATCTGCAATGGTATGTGCGCTCTCCGAGGGGTCTTGCAGACAGCTGTTGCCTGCCGAGGGCAGTCAAAAGGGAACACTGCGTTTTCCCTTCGGTGCAGAGGGCGCACCTACCCATTTGCATACTTTGCGTTCAGTGAAGCTCCAAAGAGCGGAGCTGCACTGCCCACAAAGTCAGCCGATACCGCACAATCCACAGTATCGGTCTGCCACAGCCTATGCAGGAGAGTGAGGTGTGGCTATGGCAGTTAAAAACCTAAGTACCCGAGTTGCCATTATCGGAAGAGGTGCAAAGTGCAGAGGTGGTTCATCCGCAGTTGACAAATCTGCATATATCAGCCGTACTACCATGTACTCTGAATATGACGGAACAACCTATTACCCGAAGTATACCGAGGATTTGGTGCATAATGAGGTCATGCTTCCGGTCAATGCACCAGCAGAATATTCAGACCCATCGGTGCTATGGAACTCCGTTGAAATGAGGGAGAGTAAATCTGCCAAAGCACAGCTGGCGAGGTCATATAAAATCAATCTGCCGAATGAGTGGAGTTATGAGCTTGCCATAGAGGTAATGAGGGATTATGTGAAAAGGAACTTTGTGGATGACGGAATGTGTGCGCAGTTTGCCATCCATGACTCTGAAAATCCGAATACGCACCAGCGTAATCTTCACTGCCATATTATGCTTACCATGCGTCCTATTTTGGAAGATGGTTCATGGGGAGATAAGCAGAAGAAGATTTATGCACTGGACGCAGACGGAAACAAGATAAGAAAAAAGAATGGGCAATATAAATGCACCACGCAGGATGTGACTGGATGGAACAGCAGGGAGAATGCCAGGAAGTGGCGCAAGGATTTAGCTGACACCATAAATGCGGTCAATGATAAAAACGGATTAAGGGAGAATTTTTGGGAGCATAGGTCATTTGCAGAGCAGGGGCTTGATACCATACCACAGATACATTTGGGAGAGAAAGCCAGTGCGCTGGAAAGGGCAGGAATACAGACAGAGAGAGGGAATGTCAACCGCAGGATAATGGAGCAGAATAAGGCTATTCTTACTGCAAAAATGCTTGTGGCAAAAGCAGAGGAACAGTTGCAGAAGCTTGTTAATTCCAAGCCAGTTGAAGCAGTACGCAATACTGCAAATGAAGTCCTTGATATGATTAGAGCAGTTGTCGGCAAAAAGGGCAGACTGGAATTGCCAGTAATCAAGAGCAAATATTTGAGGAAGATTTCTCAAAGACAGTCATTGCAGGAGCAGGAGAGAATGGAGCGTTTTGTTGTGGCAAATCAGATTGAGAGCTTTGAGCAGTTGCAGGAGTTTAAGACACAGCGAGAGCCAGCCTATGAGAAGCTGTCAGCGGAGAGACAACAGCTTGCGGAGCAGATAGCAAGACTGGAGCAGTTGCTTGTGGCATACAGTGATTATGAGCCTTATATCGTGTATCATAAGACGAGTAATTCGCTGAAAGGATTTGCCAAGCGTAAATATGATAAGGAGCATGAAACGGAGCTTAGAGAATACGACAGTTATCGTGCAAAATTAAAGAAAATGCTTTCCTCTGATGAGAAGATTACACCGAAGAAATGGACAGCGGAAAAGGCAAAACTGGAAGAACAATTGCAGGAGAGCAATCCCGACTATGCAAGAGTGGTTACGGAGCTTGCGTCAACAGAGGTTATTGAGCATAACCATAAAATGCTTGCCATGACCCGAGAAGCCGAGCAAAATCAACGCAGTCAGATACACAGCAGGAAGAAAAATGAACAGTCATTATAACAGCGAGAGGGCAGTTTACAAGCAATGGTTTGTAGCTGTCCTTTTTGCGTGAAGGGAGAAGAACATGGAAGAAAGCAAGAAAGTGAATACAGAGCATTTCAAGAAAAAGATAGGTAATACCACTTATCGGGTAAGAGTGCATTTTCCGCAGAATACCAAGCGGACTTTTACGGACAGCGTGAATACGCTGATTATGAATGAATGTACCAGCAAAAAGAAATAATCCACATCCTACCTTGACAAATCCTCACAGAAGATTCCCTTTTGTCGGCAATGGAGCGAGCCGGAGCAGAGGATATGGGTGATGAGGTGGAGAGAAAAGGACTTGGCACACCTGCCACCAGAGCCGATATCATAGAAAAGTTGGTAAAAGACGGATTTGTGAAACGTGAGAAAAAGCAGATGATCCCGACAGAGGACGGAATGAAGTTGATCACGATACTTCCAGATGTAGTAAAATCTCCGAAACTGACCGCTGACTGGGAGAATGAGCTTACTCTTGTATCCAAAGGAGAAGTTGCTGCAGAACAGTTTATGTCAGGTATTGAAGCAATGGTAACTGATCTTGTAAAGACCTATCACAGCGTTAGTGATGAACATAAAGCCATGTTTGGCACAGGCAAGGGTGGACAAGAAGTGCTAGACAAATGCCCGAAGTGTGGTGCTGATGTAGTCAAGGGAAAATTCGGAGCGTATTGTACCGGGAAATGTGGCATGAATGTTGGCAAGGCACTTGGGGTAACACTTTCCGATACACAGGTCAAGAGCCTGCTTCAAGGGAAAAAGATACTTGTAAAAGGTCTGAAGGGCAAGAAAGGCAGCTACGATGCTTATTTGATTCCAGAGAGGATAGAGGAGTTTTCTTACACGAAGGACGGTAAAGAAATCAAGGGATTACAGTATAAATTTAAGATGGAATTTCCAAAGACGAAAGGAAAGCAGGGGTAGGAAAGAGCTTTTTGGCGTGGTATAATTTATAAGACGATGTAGAGTTGAAAAATGCATAGGAGTGATTAAATGAAAGCACATAAAGTACCAGCGACATATTATGCCTCATGGAAGATTCCGGGAAAGAACCATAGTTTTTATGTTTTTTATAAAGATAAATTGTATAATGAAGGACAAAGCAAGAGTTATAAGGAAGTTGACAAGATAACTCAGGAGCATTCATTTTTCATGGAAGAAAATTTTTACTATTTAGATATTAAGAATGTGCCGGGATTGACATATAAACTGCAAAATGAAATAGAAGAATTTTTAACTAATGGTGCATATAGTATTAAGTGTCAGGATACTTTGGATGAAGATAGTGCTCCCGATTATCCAGTTATTGAAATTAGAGATTATAGTCAATTTATGTATTGGCGTGATCGTATGGATTCATGGATAATTAAAGATTCTGATGGAAACAATGTTACAGTTGATGCTTTCAAAAATGATTTAGGTACATATTTGTTTGGTAAAGTAGGAAAAATTATTGAAGAAAACTACTTTGCAAATGAATTAGAACTTAAGTGGAATGTAATAAAGTCGGAAATTGAAATTCAAAGAAATTCGGGTGATGATTTTGCTTTAGTACATCAAGATGATTTGTTAGAGTTTTTTATTGTCCAATATCTTAGGCTAGAGGGGGTTATAGAAGAATATATTAAGCCGACGCTGGGGATTTTTAGGGATGTGTTTTCATCTATGGGATATGAAGATTCTGAATTAGATAAAATGAAAAATGAGGGACTATTAGCACCTGAATCATATTTTTATGGGGCATTGTTAGATGCTGCACGAGGTGACAAAAAAAGACTCCAGAAGCATATGGATTCAATTAAACAAAATTATGTTATTGATTTATTAAAGGCTGAAGAAGGAATTTCATTTATAACATCGACAAAACCATGTGTAGTAATGAAAATGGAAGGAACATTTAAAGCTGAAATGATTTTCCCGGTAACTCCGCAATATTGTATTAGATTTATAGGAAACAAGTTGGCAGGAAATAGAAGTGGAAAATTTTATGAAATTAAATCAAGTGATGTGAAGGTTATAAATCGAAAGATTATTTCAGAATCGAAAAATATTGTTATGAGTGATTCAAAAATAATATCGGACAGAATATGATAGTTATCTGTAATGAATAAAATTTATCAACACAGCGTCAGAGCGTATGGGAAAACCTGTACGCTCTAATTTTTATCAAAAAATGGAGGAAAACCACATGGAAGAAACAAATGTAACAATGACAGCAGCGGAAATGCAGGGCGAGCCTGCAGCAAAGGAAAATGAAACAAAGGCGGAGAAGTTTATCCGCATTGGCGAGTACCGCATGAATAAAGCGGTGGATGCCATTGGCAGACTGGAAAATCTTGCGAACCGCAGTTCCTATGAATATACACAGGAACAGGTGGATGCTATGTTTCAGGCATTAGAGGGGAGGGTTGCGGAAGTAAAATCAAGATTTGCACCGAAAAAAGCACCGGAAGGCAAGAGTTTCAGCTTTGGTGCAATCGAATAATTGCAACAATCAATCATGGAAAGGCAGTCATGTAGTTTATGTGGCTGCCTTTTTGTCGTATCTATGACAGGAAGGAGAACTGTGTGAGAAAATATGATTTTATATCGGCTCTGGCAAAAGAGACAGCAGCCGAGGTTGTCAAAAATCGTGAGGAATGGATGAAATACCTGACCACAGCGGCAAGATTGTATAAGTATCCGTTCCGGGAACAGCTTTTGATCTATGCGCAAAGACCAGACGCAACAGCTTGTGCTTCCATAGAACTGTGGAATGAGCGTATGCACTGTTGGGTAAATAAAGGTGCAAAAGGTATCGCACTTTTGGATGAGGATGACGCACATGGAAAGCGTCTGAAATATGTATTTGATGTGTCAGATGTCCATGCGGCAAGGAGAATCGGACGGTATCCGGAACTATGGGAATTACATGAGGAACATAAGGAAGATGTAATTAAGCGTCTGGAGCAGACTTATGGTGCTACCGATGATAAGAAGCTATTTGAAGAAAGACTTATGGAGTTAGCTGACAGGATTGCAGCAGATTATTATGAGGAATTGTTGCCGGATTTGCAGTACATGATCGAGGGCAGCTTCCTAGAAGGACTGGACGAGCAGAATGTCGGTATCCGTTTAAGAGATACTTTATCGGAGAGTATTTCTTTTACACTTTTATCTGCCTGCGGTGCAGATATGCAGGAGTATGGTTCGGAGTTTGCTTTCGATTTTATCCATGAATTTAATTCCATGGATACCCTTGCGGTACTTGGAGATGCAGCTAATGAACTTGCAAAACCGGTACTTTTAGAAATTGGAAGAACCATAAGGGCATATAACAGAAGCCACGAACAGGAACAAACAGAAAATTTAACGCAGAAAGGACTTGCAAATACTTCTGAAATAGACTACAATGCGTTAAAGCGTGAAAGCGAGAGCGGACATGAGGAATATATTGACAACAATCAAAACAGCGTAGAAAGGGGCAATAGCAATGAATCTGACATACGAGAAGAATGGGGATTATCTGATCCCGACATTACAGGCGGACAGTCAGCCGGAGGGAACCGTAACGAAGTACGGAATGATGAGGGAGACTTATCTGAAGGAGAACCACAGGGGCGTGTACTCAGCGTTTCTTCTGAAAGGGACATTGAAAGAACACCTGCTGACCATTCAGAAGCAGGCAGAGGAGAGAATGGAGAAGCTGACAAGCCAGATGGCGGCAACCGAGGGAGTGACAGAACAGCTCAAGGAAGCCGATCAGATGCTTTGGGTAGCGAAGATGAACAGCATTCGGAACCGAGCAGAGGAAGTGGTTCTGGGAGAACTGGTTTACAGTCTGTAACAGATACCGATGATCTTCTCCGGGGAGACGCAGCGGAACCCACCTTTACACAACTCAGCCTGTTTCCTTCTTTTGAGGAGCAGGTCGGAACAGTCGCAGCAGCGGAAGCAAGTATGAAATATACCATGCCCGCTGCTTTTTCTTTGCCACAGAATGAGCTTGAAACCATTCTTCGCAGTGGTGGAGGAAAACAGCACAGCAGAAAGCGTATCTTTGCAAAGTACACAGAGGGCAGAAATGCCGAGCAGATGGTGGATTTTCTGAAAAATGAGTACGGACAGACCGGAAAAGGTTTTGAAATCAATGGAAATCCAGTATCAGTGTGGTTCGATGAGCATGGTATGAGTGTCGGCTATGGAACACAGGCAAGGGAAACACCGATTGTCACGATGGATTGGGAAGATGTGGAGAGCCATATCCGTTCCATGATCGAAAATGGTACTTATATGAGTGCCAGTGAAGCATTTCTTGTAGATACACAGGAGAGAAATCGTGTTGCCAATCAGATCTATTTCTTCCTGCGAGATGGAATGGATGAAATGCCGGAGGAGCTTGGCTTAAAAGCAGGAAATTATCCGGAAAGTGAAGCAAAACTCATGGAGCTTCTTTCCACCCATGAGGGCAGGGAACAGCTTAAAAATGTCTTGGAGGATGCGGCAGAGCGACTTGCATCGGGTGAAGCCGAATTAAAATGGCGGCATGTGAAATCACCGGAATATCTGTTATCGGAGATAGCAGACCTTGACAGGGAGAGACTGGAATTTCCATTGCCGGATGCGGTGGAGGTAGCACAGGAAGATTTTATCACGCAGGATGAAATTGACTATGCACTTGGCAGAGGAAGCGGCTATGAGCATGGAGCTTTCCGCATTTATGAGTATTTCATGGAAGGACATGACCAGAAGGAAACAGTTGCCTTTCTGAAAAATGAATATGGTATTGGCGGCGGTTCCGGTGGACTTCCAGGCAACGATGATTCCCATAATGAACATGATGGAAAAGGTATCCGTCTGGAGAAGGGCAGCTATGGAAATCCGTATGCAAAAGTGCTTCTGAACTGGAATGTAGTCGAGAAAAGGCTACGTGAGCTGATCCATGAGGATAAATATTTATCTCCACAGGGGAAAGAAAACTACAAGGCATACAAGGAAGAACAGGCAGAGAAAGCAAGACAGCGAGAGCTTTCCCGTCTGGAGCATGGACAGCGACTTGAATGTAAGAAGGACATCGAAGCCTTGATTGCCGAGAAATTCAATGGTTTTGTGCTTCCGAGGAATACCGCAGATGAAATCATAGATAAATATGGCATTGACTGTGTGGAATTTGTTCTTGCAAATACCGCCACGCATTTTGATTATGATGGGCGGTTTTCGCAGAACAATAAGGAATGGGCAAAAGGCATTGTTGCGGAAAATGAGTGGGAGAACAACGATCTGATTCTAAGCTCACATCCGGCAGTGCTGGACGGATTTACCAATCAGGCGAGAAGATATATCAATGTGATTCGGGAAAAAGAAAAGGAAGCACAGCAAAAGATCACGATTGATGGATATGAGTGTGTTCTGGTTGATGAGTGGGGCAGTGAAAAAGAGAAATATCTGCTTGGAAATGACATTGAGGACAGTAGTTTTTATTATGCACAGGTCAATGGGAAATCCTTTGAATACGACCATAAGCCGGAGCGTAGCGAGGTAGAGGACGATTATATCAATGCCATTGCAGAGGAAGATATTGACCGACACGAAGCAGAGGTGTTTTCAAGGTTTGAGGGGACGGATGGTATCGCAGAGCCGGATGAAACTGAGCCACAACAAGAATTTTCACAAGAGGAATCGCAGAAATTATCATGGCATGTGGTACATGATGCAGATGATGAATATGGCAATCCGACACAGTGGAGTGCAACCTTATCAGAGGGAATATTCCTTTGGATTGATAAGGAAGTGGACGGATATGCTATTTATGATACGGCAGACACCACCCGTCCGGCATTGGAGACATTTTCGACTTTGCAGGAAGCAATGGATTGGGGGAATGAGCTTGCAGAAAGTGGCAGGGAAGCAGAAGCGGAGTTTTCTGACGAAAAGGAACAGAATGTTGTTACAAAACAGACAGAAGATGAACTGGACAGTATAGATACGCAGTCTGCCCGTGAGCGTCTGGAGAATGGTGAAGCAGACCGACAGACAGAGGAAATGCTGTCGCAGGTGCTTACCGGAGATTGGGAGCCGCTTACACCTTCGTCAGAGGAAAAACAGCCTGCATCAGAAAGGCAATCAGCACAAGAAAGGTCGGTATCAGCACCAGATAAAAGTAACGCTGTCAATTTCCATATCAGCGATGACCGATTGGGTGAAGGCTCTCCAAAAGAAAAATTCCAGACAAATATTGCAGCAATCAAGCTGTTGGAGCAGATTGAGGGCGAAAACCGTTATGCTACACCGGAAGAACAGCAGATTTTGTCACAATATGTCGGCTGGGGTGGTCTTGCTGATGCGTTTGACGAGAGCAAATCAAACTGGTCAGCAGAATATCACCAGTTAAACGAACTGCTATCGCCGGAGGAGTACCGCATGGCAAGGGAGAGTACCTTGAATGCCCATTATACAAGTCCGGTCATTATCCGCCAGATGTACGAAACATTGGAGAAAATGGGATTTTCCAATGGAAATGTACTGGAGCCTTCCATGGGAATCGGCAACTTTTTTGGTATGATGCCGGATTCCATGAAAGAGAGCAGGCTTTACGGAGTAGAGCTGGACAGCATTACCGGACGCATTGCAAGGCGGCTTTATCCGCAGGCAGATGTGCAGATCAAAGGTTTTGAAAAGACTGATTATCCGAATGATTTCTTTGATGTGGCAATCGGAAATGTGCCTTTTGGTCAGTATAAGGTGGCAGATAAGCAGTATGATAAAAATAATTTCCTGATACACGATTATTTCTTTGCAAAGACGTTGGATAAAGTGCGTCCCGGTGGTGTGGTTGCTTTTATCACAAGCAAGGGAACCATGGACAAGGCAAGTCCGGAAGTCAGAAGATACCTTGCACAGCGGGCAGACCTGCTTGGTGCGGTGAGACTTCCGAACACCGCATTTAAGGCAAATGCAGGAACAGAAGTGACTTCGGATATTTTATTTTTTCAGAAGCGTGACCGCATGGTGGAGCGTGAGCCGGACTGGGTACATCTAGGAGAGGATGCAGATGGCATTGCAATGAACGCTTACTTTGCAGAGCACCCGGAGCAGATCGTAGGAAAGATGGAAATGGTATCCGGTCCTTATGGCATGGAAAGCACCTGTAAGGCAGATGACAGCAGCCCATTTGAGGAGCAGTTAGCGAAAGCACTTCAAAATATTACAGGACAGATTGATACGATTGATCTGGATGAGGAGCTTGCGGATGACATGAGCAGGCAGAGTATTCCTGCTGATCCGTCCGTTAAAAATTTCAGCTATACCGTAGTTGAGAATGAAGTGTATTACCGTGAAAATTCTGTCATGAAGCCTGTGGAAGTATCAGACACCGCAAAAGAACGTATCAAGGGAATGGTGGCAATCCGTAACTGTACGCAGGAGCTGATTGATATGCAGCTTGAGGAATATTCCGATGCGGCAATCAAGGGAAAACAGGCGGAATTAAACACATTATACGATTCCTTCTCGAAAAAATATGGTCTGATCAATTCGCAGACGAATAAGAGAGCCTTTAATCAGGACAGCAGTTATTGCCTGTTGTGTTCTTTGGAAAAACTTGATGATGAGGGCAATTTCAAGGGCAAAGCGGATATGTTCACGAAGCGTACCATTAAAAGGGCAGAGGTGGTCACAAGTGTGGATACTGCAAGTGAAGCATTAGCAGTATCTTTAGCAGAGAAAGCTAAAATCGACCTTGATTATATGGCAGAGCTGACTGAAAAGGACAAGGATACGCTGATTGAGGAGCTTCGTGGTGTTATTTTCCAGAACCCGCTTACCGATGTCTGGGAGACAGCAGACCAGTATCTCAGCGGAAATGTGCGTGAGAAACTTGCCATTGCAGCAACCTATGCAGAAAATCATCCGGAATATGCTCCAAATGTGCAGGCTCTTACGCAGGTACAGCCGAGGGAGCTGGACGCATCGGAGATTGAGGTGCGTATTGGTGCCACATGGATTGATCCAAAATATATCAATGATTTCATGCGTGATACGTTCCAGACACCGGAGCATTTATTCCGCAGAGATACGATTGGGGTGCAGTTTTCGGGTGTGACCGGAGAGTGGAACATTAAAGGGAAAAACGCTGACTTTGGAAATACGCTTGTCAACATGACCTATGGTACAAGCCGGGTAAATGCCTATAAGATACTGGAAGATTCCTTAAATCTGAAAGACACAAGAGTTTATGATACCATTGAGGAAGATGGAAAGGAAAAAAGAGTTCTTAATAAAAAGGAAACCATGATTGCAAGCCAGAAGCAGGAAGCGATAAGGGAAGCATTTAAGGACTGGGTATTCCGTGATCCGGAGCGCAGGCAGACACTTGTGGCAAAATATAATGAGCTTTTCAATTCCACCAGACCAAGAGAATATGACGGTTCGCATCTGAAATTTCCGGGCATGACACCGGATATTGAATTAAAGCCGCATCAGAAAAATGCGGTTGCCCATGTGCTGTATGGGGATAATACCCTGCTTGCACACTGCGTTGGTGCCGGAAAGACCTTTGAAATGACAGCGGCGGCAATGGAAAGCAAGCGTCTGGGACTATGCCAAAAGTCATTATTTGTGGTGCCGAACCACCTGACTGAACAATGGGCAAGTGATTTCTTACGGTTATATCCAGGAGCAAATATCCTTGCGGCAACGAAAAAGGATTTTGAACCCGCCAACCGTAAGAAATTTTGTTCCCGTATTGCAACAGGTGATTATGATGCCGTTATTATCGGGCATAGTCAGTTTGAAAAAATCCCATTATCACAGGAAAGACAGGCAGCCACAATCGAAAAACAGATTGATGAGATTGAGCTTGCTATTGATCAGGCAAAAAGAGACAACGGGGAGCGTTATACCATTAAGCAGATGGAAAAATCGAGGAAAGCATTGCAGGTGCGGCTTGACAAGTTAAATGACCAGAGCCGTAAGGATAATGTCGTGACTTTTGAGCAGTTGGGTGTAGACAGGCTGTTTGTGGATGAGAGCCACAATTACAAGAACCTGTTCCTTTATACGAAAATGAGGAATGTGGCAGGCATCGCACAGACAGAAGCACAGAAGTCATCTGATATGTTTGCCAAGTGCCAGTATCTTGATGAAATTACAGGCGGCAAGGGTGTAACTTTTGCGACCGGAACGCCAATTTCCAACAGCATGACGGAGCTTTATACGAATATGCGTTATCTCCAGTATGGTACGCTTCAGAAGCTGGGACTGGGACATTTCGATGCGTGGGCGGCTTCTTTTGGGGAAACACAGACCGCCATAGAACTTGCACCGGAGGGAACCGGATACCGGGCAAAGACAAGATTTGCGAAGTTTTTCAATCTTCCGGAGCTGATTGCACTTTTCAAGGAGAGTGCGGACATTCAGACACCGGATATGTTAAAACTTCCTGTGCCGGAAGCAGAGTATGAAAATGTGGTATTAAAGCCGAGTGAATTTCAGAAAGAAATGGTGGCTTCTCTTGCGGAACGTGCTGAAGCAGTCCGGGACAGACAGGTGCAGCCTTACGAGGACAATATGCTAAAGATTACCAATGACGGAAGAAAGCTGGCACTTGACCAGAGGCTGCTCAACGATATGCTTCCGGATGAGGAAAATTCTAAAGCGGCAACCTGTGTGGAGAAAGCCTATGAGATATGGGAGAACACCAAAGAGCAGAAGTCGGCACAGTTGATTTTCTGTGATTTATCGACACCGAAGGGTGATGGCACTTTCAATGTGTATGAGGATATAAAAAACAAGCTCATGGAAAAGGGAGTGCCGGAGCAGGAGATCGCATTTATCCATGATGCCAATACAGAACTTAGAAAAGCGGAGCTGTTTGCAAAAGTAAGAAGCGGACAGGTTCGTTTTTTATTAGGTTCCACAGCAAAAATGGGAGCCGGTACGAATGTGCAGGACAGATTGATTGCACTGCATCATCTGGATGTGCCTTGGCGTCCTTCTGATATTGAACAGCAGGAAGGTCGTATTTTACGACAGGGCAACCAGAATGATAAGGTCAAGATATTTCGTTATGTTACGGAAGGTACGTTTGACAGTTATTCGTGGCAGCTCATCGAGAATAAACAGAAATTCATCGGACAGATCATGACCAGCAAATCCCCGGTGCGAAGCTGTGAGGATGTGGACGAAGCGGCACTTTCCTATGCAGAAGTCAAGGCACTTGCCACAGGTAATCCCTACATAAAAGAAAAAATGGATCTCGATATTCAGGTATCGAAGCTGAAACTGATGAAGGCAAACCATACCAGTCAGAAGTACAGGCTGGAGGATAACATCACACAACATTATCCGCATCAGATCGCCATTTTCAAGGAGCGTATCGAAGGCTTTACCGCTGATATGAATAAATATGCGAAAAATAAGCCGGAGGATAAGGAGCAGTTCTTTATGCAGGTGGGTGGAAAATCATACACCGACAAAAAGGAAGCTGGAACTGCAATCATAGCCATGTGTAAGGAGATTAAAGGCATCAATGCCAGTGCAGATGTAGGTGAATATCTTGGATTTAAGCTGAATGTAACCTTTGATTCTTTTAACAATAAATTTGTGATGAATGTCAAAGGTGCAATGAGCCACCCGATGGAAGTCGGCTCTGATCCGCTTGGAAATATCACAAGAATCAACAATGTACTGGAAGCCATGCCTTCACAGCTTGAGGAAGCACAGATGAAGCTATCCAATGTGAAACATCAGCTTGAAACAGCAAAAGCAGAGGTAGACAAGCCATTTTCACAGGAAGCAGAACTTGCCGAGAAACTGGAGCGTCTGGCAGAGCTTAATTCTTTACTCAACATGGATGAAAAGGGCGATGATGCGATTGGTATGGATGATGAAGCCGCAGAACCGGAAAAACCACAGGAAACTGTGAAAACAGTGGATAACAAAAGGGACGAGGTCGCAGATATGCCAGCAAAGCAGAGTAATCTTGGGAAAACGGCTGTGGGTGGTAAGCTGTCAGACCGACCGGCAGAACGGACTTCATTGCAAGAAAAACTCGCAGCAATGAAGGCAAGGGTGTCTGGGACACCTGCAGGAAGGGATGCAGCGGATAAGACAAAGAAAAAAGAAGAAATTTTATAGGAAAATCTATTTTATTCCTAAGTTTATTCCCAACCTGTCAGCATTATTTGGGTTGGGAATATTAAAAAGTGTTATAGCAGTTTATGTAAGGGCAGTCCGTAGTGGCTGCCTTTTATCGTACAAGATGGAGGTCGTTTATGGCAGACAACAATACAGAAAAACAGCGTGTGCAGGAGCTTACGAACAAACTGGAGCAGGGATTGCAGGACTTATTCAACAGCGATAGTTACCGCAATTATCTTAGTACAATGTCAAAATTTCATAATTACAGTTTTAACAACACGCTCTTAATTGCGATGCAAAAGCCTGACGCTACGTTAGTGGCCGGATACAAGGCTTGGCAGAAAAATTTTGAGCGTCATGTAAATAAAGGGGAAAAGGCAATCCGTATCCTTGCACCTGCACCCTATAAAATCAAAGAGGAGAGGGACAAGATTGATCCGGTCACACAAGAACTTTTACTTGATAAAGACGGAAATCCGCAGAAAGAGGAAGTCGAGATAACAATTCCGGCATTCCGGGCAGTATCCGTTTTTGACCTATCTCAGACGGACGGAAAGCCGATACCGGAACTTACAGCAAAGGAGCTTCTTTCAGATGTGGAAGGCTATCAGGATATGATTCGTGCGGTAGAAGCTATTTCGCCAGTACCGATTGAACTGGAGGAGATAGCCGGAGATTCCAAAGGCTACTATGACAGGGAAGCAAAGCGGATTGCGGTGCAGGAAAACATGAGCGAGAGCCAGACCTTAAAGACCATGATCCATGAGGTGGCTCATTCCAAGCTGCACAGCAAGGAAGTGGAGCAGGATGAGCAGATGCGAAAAGACCGCAATACTAAAGAGGTGGAAGCAGAGAGTGTGGCGTACACCGTTTGTCAGCATTTTGGTGTAGATACCTCTGATTATTCTTTTGGGTATATTGCCGGATGGAGCAGTGGCAGAGATACCAAGGAACTGAGAGCTTCCATGGATACGATACGGAGGACAGCTTCGGAGTTGATTACCGGGATAGAGGAACAATTACAGGAATTACAAAGGAACAGGGAAGTATCACAGGAACAGACAAAGGAAAGTATTCTCCTCATACAGAATACTGACCTTTCAGAGTTCAGTCTGCTTGATGTATATGGCATGGACAGACCGGAACTGATGCAGGCATTGTCAGAAATGACAGATGATGACAAGTTGAGCATACAGGCATATTTGGAAAGCAGGGGTGCATGGACAACGGAAATCGGCAATCAGGATTCCAAAGAGTACGGAGAGTATCATCTGGATGTGCGTTATAACACAGATACAGATGAGCTGATTGATATGAAGGAGAGAAAGGCGGTCTATGATAAGGCAATGGAGCCGATCAATGCCGATGATGTGGTTGTTAAGTTCGCTTCCATTTTTGAAAGCGAATGGGAGGTTTTGAAAATCACAAATATGTTGAGGGATGATGTCGGAAAAATGCTCAAAGATATGGATTCTCTTGATGAAAAAGAATGGGATGGCAATTACCTTTCATATATGGAAAAACAGGGAGCGGAAATCACGTTACTTGCGTCCAGTAGTAAGGAATTAAATGGAAATATGCCGGACTTTTGGGATTATGAATACGATTTTGATGCAGGTCTGACGGATGCGGAGGAATTGTCTGTCATGCAACAGGCAGAGCATATCATTAACCGGTTGGAGCATGGACAGCCTACCTTTTCCGATGATGAAAGAAATCTGATTGTAAATTATGCCTACAAGCTGGGGAACATTGAAAAAACAAGGGAGCTTGCAGAACATATCTATGCACAGGAAGTGGATGGAAATCAGGATGTTGCATTAGCAATGATTGATGCAGAGGCGGAAATCGACGCACTTCCGGATAGCATGGTAGGTGTATCTGAAATGCAGGAATATGGCTATACATGGAATGAAATGTTTCCTCTGACACAGGAAAGGGCAATAGAACTATTTGATCATGATTTGCCTGTGTATCTTCTGCATACGGACGGTTCCGAGACTACTGTATCCGATAGAAAACAGATTACAGAACATGACGGGATGTGTGGCATTGAAAAAGGGGACTGGCTGAATGAACGAAAGCTCCAGATGATGCAGGAAGAACTTTCAGAGAGTGATTCCAACAGGGAAGCACAGCTTTTGTATGGAAATACCGATAAATATGGCATTTATCAGTTGAAGGATGATCCTGAACTGGATAAGTTTCGCTTTGAAGGAACGGAAAGCCTGAAGCGTATGGGAATAACCAAAGATAATTTTGATGCTGTATTGCCGGAAAATTATAAGCTCGTGTATATGGGAGAACTGACGGAATTGCAGGGACAGACACAGTCGGAAACATTGGAAGCAATCTATACAAAGTTCAATATTGACCACCCGGCAGATTATAAGGCTCATTCGCTTTCAGTCAGCGACATTGTAGTATTGCATGAGGATGGCGAGAACAGCGCACACTTTGTTGATTCTTTTGGATTTACGGAACTGCCGAAGTTTATGCTGACATTGGAAGGCAAGGAGAACGAAATACAGACAGAGCTTGCGGTACATATCGCAGACCGTTATATCCTTATGCATGAATGTGATGAGGGATATGATTACTCCATTCTGAATGAGCAGTATCATTTACTAGATGGCGGTGTTTATGACAACCCGGATATTACGATTCAAAGAGCAATGGATATGGTAATTGCAGACTTGCAAGAACCACGCTTTTCATCAGTCACAGAGCAGTATTATCGTGACGAATATTTGCAGGGCGAAGTATATGCGGGTTCTGAGGTGGAGATTGTAGATTATGAGGAGCTTTCAGAAAAAGCGGAGGAAGTGGAACGGGCAGATTTGGAAGCAAAGCAGGCAGAATTTAGAGAGAACAATCCGGATGTGGTTGCAGATTTCCGGGCAAAGACAGAGGAGCTTTTTCACAGCCTTGACGGGCAGAGTGCAGAGGATATAGAAAAGACGGTATATGCCTATGTGCAGTCGCAGATAGACGAGTATGGACTGGATGCACAGATTGTTGATGTGGTGGTATCCGGAAGCCGATGCAGAGGTATCGAAAAGGAAAATTCGGATTTGGATGTGGTTGTGGAATACACAGGCTCTACCAGAGAAGATGACCTTTTCAATATGCTCCATGAGGACAGCATTTATATTGCAGGCATACAGGTAGATATTAACCCGATTACAGAGAGCAGAACCGGAACATTGGAGACTTATCTTCCGGAGGTGGAAATTTACCTGCAGGAGAAGGCACAGCAGGAGCAGATCAACAATCAGCTTGTCACGCAGGGGAGAGAATTGGTGCAGGAACAAAACGCACTTGTATCAGAAGAAAAAGAGCTTTCTGAACTGGAAAAAGAGCCTGTGATCGAGCCGGAGACAGTCCATATCACATTTACGGTTGCTGAGTGTGGAGAATTTCACAATATGGGTGAATACCATGAGGGCATTGAAACGATAGAGGAAGCTATGAAACTTTACAATGCCATTGATCCTTCCCGTATGCATGGGATTCCTTCTATTGGTGTAAATATGCACATTGATGGTACAGAAGAATGGGAAGATGAGGAAGCAGATATTGTCAGAGGAAATTGCATAGATGTGGATTTTCTGAATTACACACCAGAGCTTCGGGATACTCCCACAGTGCAGGATGCACTTAAAAAACTGATTGCGGCATATCCGGAGAAAGAGGTCAATGACCGGGAGACAAAAGAAACGAAGATACAGACGCTTGCGGCAGAACTTGATCAGTTATCCTATGATATTGACACTTTTGAATATAGAGACTCGGTACCGGACAGGGAAGCACAGGTTCAAATGATTGCAAATGATATAAAAAGCGGTAATGTGAAGCCATTACAGATTTTTTTGCAGACATCTATTGATGAGGGAATTGACGAGGACAGCGAAAGACAGGCAAAAAAGCTGATTGCTAAGCTGGCAGAATATAAGCCGCTTGCCAAGATCGAGGAGCTGGAGGAGCAGAATTATAACATGATTGATGACAGGCTCAACAATGGCGTGGAGAAATTCAATCGTGAGGAAGAAATGAAAGAACAGGCGGAAAAGCCGCAGGTTCGTACTTCCTTAAAGGAGCGTCTGGCAGCCAAACAGAAGAAAGTGGCACAGGGAAACAATAAGGATACGAAGGAACTGGAAAAATCAAAAAATTCACATAGGGAGATGTAGGATGATGAATAAATTCACAGTAGAAGAAATCAATTTCATGTGTGTTTTTGAGACACAGAACAGAATGAAGATGATGGAAAAAATCAGACGGATAATGCCGTACATAAAGGACAGCGATATGGAAGCTCTTTCTAGGCAGGTGTTGAGAAAGTTGGATGGCATGACAGATAAGGAATTTGCGGAAAATTCATTAGAAGCGGTAGAAGAATAGCGGTATCGAGTGGGTAGTCAGTTGCAATGGCTGGCTACCTGCTTTTTTAATTTGGCAAATTTTTGACATGTAAAATTGATTGAGAAAAATCATGGGGTAAGGTATAATTTCGGTATGAGTCATGAGATCGGATGAAAAATGAATGTTTCTATTTTAGAAAATACCTGACAATTATAGACAGTTTGGAGGTTCTAGTGTGAAAAATGAAAAATTAGAAATAATAGAAAGTAACGAATTTCAAAATTTATTTGATAAATCAAAAAAGCTGATTGACAGTGCCAGAAGTAATATGGGACAAATGGCAAATGCAATTACCGTTCTTACCAGTTTTCTGCTTGGAAGATATATTATCGAGCAGGAACAGCAGGGTTCAGAAAGAGCAAAATATGGAGCAAAAGTCTTGGATTCTTTGTCATCATATCTGACAGAAGAATATGGCAGAGGTTTTTCAAGAAGCAATGTTGCTGGAATGCGTCAATTTTACATGGCTTACAAAGACAGAGAGAATGAAATTATCCAATCGGGAATTGGACAATTTGAACAGGCTTTTGGAATTGTCCAATTCCCGATTGGATAATTAGAGACGGCATATAAAAAAATGCCATTTAAGTTGAGCTGGACGCATTATCAGATTCTTATGCGTATAGAAGATAAGGATGAAAGAGATTTCTATGAGAAGGAAGCAATACGGTCTAACTGGAATGTAAGTACCCTGAAAAGACAATTCCATTCCAGTTTATATGAAAGACTTGCACTGAGCAGGGATAAAAATGATGTGATGCGTTTGGCAAATGAAGGAGCTATTCCGCAGAAACCGGAAGATATTTTACATACGCCATATGTATTGGAATTTGCAGGACTGGAGGATAAAGCATCATACCATGAAAGTGATTTGGAATCAGCCGTAATAGGAAAAATGCAGAAATTCCTTCTTGAATTAGGAAAAGGCTTTCTCTTTGAACAGCGGCAAAAGAGATTTACATTTAATGACAAAAATTTTTATGTTGATCTGGTTCTGTATAACAGGCTTTTAAGGTGTTATGTTTTGATTGATTTTAAGATTGATGAGCTTACACATCAGGATTTAGGACAGATGCAGATGTATGTAAATTATTATGATCGCTATGAAAAAATTGAGGGAGAAAATCCAACAATAGGTATTTTACTCTGCAAGCAAAGTGATGAGGCTCTGGTAGATTTGACACTTCCGGAAAATGCTAATATTTATGCAAAAGAGTATAAATTATATTTGCCGGATAAGAAACTGTTACAGAAAAAATTAAAAGAATGGTTAGATGAAGAACAAAATTGATTCAGAGGGGAGAGTGCTATCTATGGGATAGGATTCTCCCCCATTTTTATAAGCTGTGATTTCTGTTTTTGGTCTGTTGTGCCTGCACCGGATCGGGCAGTGTCTGACCGAGGTATTGATTCAGATTTTCCAGTTTTCGGTTTAATGATTGAACATCTTTTTCACATTTCTTGTAGGTGGAAGTCAGTTCATTTTTCTGTTTCATCAGTTCCTGATATTCCGCTTTTAGCTTATCAACATTCAATCCTTTTAAGTTTATCCCAGTCTGCTCAAGTACACGTCGTGCACCGCCATATAGAATGAGCTGGCTTTCGTATCGGCGGAAATATGCGTCTGGATTCTTTGACTTTTTGTAGGCGATGTGATAGGAGCGGTTGGTTTTGTACTGCTCGGCATATTTGATGATTTCTGCAAGGTCTTTCATGCGGTGTTCCAGTTTCACAACGCTCTGTTTGGCAGATTTTCCGGCTTCGGTTTTCACAGTAATCTGATGCTTCAGATCGGAGAGAGAACCAACTTCATTATAGCTTTGTGCAGCAATCTTCAAATTCTCGATAGTTGCCCATTGCTGGAGTCCGGGACTGTTTTGAAATTTTTCATCCGAGGTATCAATGAGCCTGCGGGCAGAGTAGTCTTTTTTCGGAATAACAGATTTTCGCTCACGCTTCATTTCGATGCGTTCCCGGATACGTTCCTTTGTGTATTCCTTACCAAGCGATTTCGTACTGCCACGGACAAAACGTTCTTTATCCAGAGGACGGAAAGAGATGTATTTGGCAGCACTTTCTTCAAAAGATTCCCCTTTAATTTCATATCCTTTGGCTCTCATTAAAAGTAAGAAATCTTCGTATGTGGAAGCTGACTTGATGCAAAAATTGATGTCTCTTCTAAGCTGGGTTTTCCAAGTAGAGCCATTCTGCTCAGACTGCCATTCTTTATATTTTTTACCACGTTCACCACCCGGAATGATGATGGAAAGGTTATGCTCTTTGCATAGTTCATCACTTAGTTTCCGGATGTGGTAATACGACTGTTTGCAGTCGTGATATTTGTTATGCTCGATGTTATCAGCAGCACAAAATATGATGTGATTATGAATATGTCCTTTATCAATGTGTGTGGTGAGAACATACGAATATTTCCCTTCTAAAACCTTGTCAGCAAGTTCTTTTCCAATGCGGTGAGCTTCCTCATAACTGACTTCTCCCGGAGCAAAAGCCTGTATCAGATGATAGGCTTTGTTAGGACTGTTCTCCCTGCAATGGTCAAGGGTGTACTTAAAGTCAATCGCTGCTGTTTCTGGCGCACACGCATAAGATGAAACATAGATTTGCTCATCAGTTTTGTCGGGGTTGCAGATGTAATCTATTGCTTTATCAATGGTTGCTTTGATAGCATGGATTTTTGTGTATGCCATACTTCATTCATCAACTCCTTTACTTCATTCATATCGTCCTGATAGATGTTTCCGGTACTGTTTATCCGCTTTGCAATCTGGTTCAGACTGGAACTGATTCGTCCAAGCTCTGTATTATAATTTCGCAGATAACTGTAATCGACATCATACACATATCCATATAAAACCAGCTTGCGTAAGAAAGCTGACATGCTTTTCATGCCGGATGCTTTGAACTTGGTATTGAGAATGTACTGCTCATCATCACTGAGATAAAATTGCACCGGATTGGTGCGGTTTCTGTTTGCCATTGAGTCACGTCCTTTCTAAATTTAGGTACAAAAAAACTGCTGTAAAATGTTCGATTTTTACAACAGTCTGTTTCATGTTTTATTCAATTTTGGGTGTAATTACCCATAGCAAATTGTAGCAAAGACGGTAGGAAAGGTCAAGGTATTCCACCGGAAAACCGAAGAAAAATCAAGAGAGGGTTAGGGATACTTCCCTATGGAAATTCAACCATACAGACGATAGGAAAGTGTGGGGGATTTCGCCTGTGTCATGACACAGGCAGTGCTTGCTATGTGTGTTTTCGACACTCCCGAAGGGTGTGTCGGTATTTTAATGTAAGTGAAAAACGGTTGTGGGTGTTCTTTTTGAATGACAAGAACAGGATACAATATAATGCTCAGTGCAAGAAGTGTGTGCATGACTGTAAGCAGAGCTTCCGGTGAAGGATTGTGTGGTGTGGGAAGTATTGTTCAAAGCGGAGAAAAAGAAGTTGATATTATTCGCTTAAACGTCTAAAATAGGCATATAGATGGAGGAAAAATCATGGATTATATGTCAATAAAAGAGGCGTCTGAAAAGTGGGGAATTTCTGAGAGAAGAATACAACGATTGTGCTCAGAAAATAGAGTTGAAGGTGCGATTCGTTTTAGTAGAGTTTGGGCAATACCAAAGCAAGCGATAAAACCCAGAGATAAAAGATACAACGGGAGTGAACAAAATGAATGAGAAGATATTGATTATAGATGATGAAAAAGAAATAACGGAATTAATAGAAGTTTTTTTAAAAAATGAAAGCTATCAAGTTTTCAAAACATATTCTGCAAAAGAAGCCGTTCATGTCATCAATAAAGAAAGTATAGATTTGGCAATAGTTGATGTAATGTTGCCCGATGGAAGTGGTTTCAATTTGTGCAAGCTTATTCGTGAAAAATACACGTATCCGATTATTATGCTTACTTCAAAAACAGAGGGGATTGATCGTGTCACAGGGCTGTCATTAGGAGCTGATGATTATGTTACCAAACCTTTTCTTCCTGTTGAGTTAGTGGCTAGAGTAAAAGCACAATTAAGAAGAGTTCACGATTATGACGGCAGAGTACAAAAAAATACTAATACGATTGCAGTAACAGGACTTTTTCTAAATAAGGTTTCACATGAATGTAGATTGAATGATGAAATAATCAAGCTAACTCCCACGGAGTTTGCAATCCTATGGCTGTTATGCGAAAACAGAGGAAAGCCGTTCAGTGCAGAAGAATTATTTATGACTGTATGGGGGGAAAAGTATTTCAAAAACAGTAGAAATACAGTTATGGTACAAATTAGACATATTCGTGAAAAATTGAATGATACGGGAGAAAACCCGAAATTCATAAAAACTATTTGGGGGGTGGGTTATATTGTCGAATAAAAAGTTTTCATATAAATATAGGCAGGCATTGTTGCTTCAACATTTAATCGGTGGAATAGCTGTTTTAATTCTGTTAGTGGTTGTCTATTTTTTTATTGATATTTTATACGATAACAATTTTTACATAATACTTGAAAATCTATTTGGACAAGAGTTTGCATATTTAATACATGATTATGAGCCAGCCGTTATTGTGTATATAATTACTACATTGGAATTATTGGTATGGATTGTAATTGAGTTGCTATCATCGCAAAAGATCATGAAGGTAATGGATAGCATAGATACCATTTTAGATAATTCTGTTGATACAGTTGTATTACCGACAGAGTTTTCCGAACTACAAAATTGGCTTAATTATTTGAAAATTCAAAATCGAGAACAACAGCGGTTGTTGGAAATTGAAAATCAAAAGAAATCTGACGCGCTTACTTATCTTGCGCATGATATACGGACACCTCTTGCTTCTGTTGTTGGATATTTGAGTCTTTTATGTGAGGCTCCTGATATGCCTTTAGAACAACGAAACAAATTTACTCATACCGCATTTAATAAGGCACTGCAATTTGAAAAACTCATAGATGATTTTTTTGACATTACTCGGTTCAATTTATCAGAAAAAGCATTAAATAAAAAGGAAGTGGACTTATGTTTTTTGCTTGAACAACTATCTGATGAGTTTTTCCCATTATTGCATGAAAAAGAACTGCATATAAAATTTAGTATTCCAGACGAACTTATAGCATTAGTAGATGGCGAAAAAATGGCAAGAGTATTTAATAATGTCATTAAGAATGCAATTATGTACAGTTACCCCCAAACGGCAATAGATATTTGTATGACAAGTTCTGATGATAATATTACTGTTATGATTGCAAATCATGGCAATACGATACCAAATGATAAACTTGAACATATATTTGATAAGTTCTATCGTGCGGATGAAAACTATCAGACAAGAGAAAATGGAACAGGACTTGGATTGGCAATCGCAAAAGAAATAGTACGAATGCACAATGGATTAATTACGGCTACAAGCATAGATGAAATCACGACGTTTACTATTACACTACCTATTGCAAAAGAATAAGAAAAAAATAAGATTTCAATAAGCAATAAAGAAACAACAATTTGCTTTTAGTTGGTATGATAATACTGATATAAGCAAATTGTTGTTTTTTTAAAATGGAGGTGGTTGTTACGAATAGGTATAATATAAATAAAAATAAACTTTTACGTTTTTGTACCATTGGTTTGTTTATAGCATATATGGTTGTCCTATTTCGTATTGTGCTATTTAAGCAAGTCGCATTGAACAATTTATTCGCTGCAATAGGTTCTATGGAGCGAACTATAAGTATCATTCCTTTCAAATCTCTTTTTGAAATGATAAATAATAATATTTCGGTACTCCGGATACTAGAGAATGTTTTGGGAAACATTATTATTTTTATTCCATTCGGTTTACTATTGCCGATTTTTCAAAAAGATAAATCAAAAAAGATAATATTATATGGATTGACTCTAAGTGCGTTTGTTGAAATAATCCAGTATGTTTTTGCATCAGGAAGCAGCGATATTGATGATTTATTACTTAATACCTTAGGTACTGCTTTCGGTTATATGGGTTATAAAATAATACGTCAAAAATCACATACTGATACTTCTGCTGTTATTTCAATAATTGTATTAGTATCTGTTTTAGGAAGTGTTGCTCTTGGTATAGGACTTGTAAATTATACTGATTTATTTATGCTATCAAGTAAAAAGACTGTTGTTGAAAATGGGGAGCTTGTTCAAAATTTTATTGATACACCACAATCTGTCAGTGGAAAGATTGTAGATATTAACGGGAACATATTGACAGTTGAAAAGAGTGTTCAGAATGCAACAGAAATGCGTACTCTTGTAGATTTAGAAATTACCCCCAATAGCAATATATACATTTGTTATGATGAGATAGATTATTTTTTCGATGCTATATCTAGCGAACAAATATCATATAAGCAAATTGAATACGCTTGTATATTCCATTTAAGTAGTGCACTTTTTCCGGGAATTCAGAGCACCTAAATCCGATATTTCAGAGCAGGTATTTCCGCCCTATAGTGCAATCACCTATAATGAATCCATGCACATAAAAATGTGTAAATTCATTACAGGAGGTCGATAACCATGACTGATTATCGAGAAATCATCAGACTACATAGTCTGAAGTTCAGCAATGTATCTATTGCCAACAGCTTATGCTGCTCACGCAACACAGTTTCAGAAGTGCTGAAGCTTGCTGAAACACATTCTCTGGAATGGCCTATTCCAGAAACTCTTTCCAACAAAGATATCGAGTATCTGTTTTATCCAAACAGAGGCAATAATGAGGGAAGAAGACTCCCTGATTATGAGTATGTTTACAATGAGCTGGCCAAGCCGGGTGTAACGCTCTCGCTCTTATGGGCAGAATACTGTGCCAAATGTGAGGCAGAGCATACGATTCCGTATCAGCATTCACAGTTTAATGACAAGTATCATGCCTATGCTGCATCAAAGAAAGCAACTCTCAGAATTAAGCGCAAACCAGGAGAAACAATGGAAGTAGACTGGGTAGGCGATACGCTTAAAGTTTATGATGCTGCCAGTTGCTGCGATATACCTGCATATATATTTGTTGCTGTTCTTCCATGCAGTTTGTATGGATATGCAGAAGCATTCCCAGATATGAAATCCAACCACTGGATAGAAGCTCATATCCATGCGTATTCATTCTTTGGTGGTGTAACACGTATTCTTGTACCAGATAATCTTAAAACAGGTGTGATTAAAAACACACGGGCAGAGCTTGTACTTAACCGTTCCTACCACGAAATGGCAGAGCACTATGGAACTGCAATTATTCCTGCCCGACCGGTAAAACCGAAGGATAAACCGAATGCGGAAGGCACTGTAAAAGTTCTTGAAACATGGATTCTTGCAGCACTAAGGAACCGGAAGTTCTTCACTTTTGAAGAACTCAATAAAGCCATCCATGAAAAGCTTGAGGAATTCAATGCAAAGCCTTTCCAGAAAAAGAAAGGAAGCCGGTTATCTGCATTTCTTGAAGAAGAAATGGACTTCCTCATGCCATTACCTGCTTCCCCGTATGAAACGGCTGTCTGGTCAACTGCCACCATACAACCTGATTATCTCATAAAAATCGGAGATTGCAAGTATTCTGTTCCGTATGAATTTATTGGCAAGAAGGTCGATATCCGCGCTACGGAAAACAGTATTGAAGTTTTTTACCATAGCAACCGTATAGCATCGCATGTGCGCAGGTCTTACTCTCCGGAACCGATTTATGTACCGGAGCATATGCCTGAAAACCACAGAAAATTTTTGGAATACAACACAGACAGTTTTCTGGACTGGGGAAAGAGTGTTGGCCATTCCACCCTTATTGTAGTAAAACATTTTTTATACATGCATAAGGTAGAGCAACAGGGATATAAATCCTGTGCATCGCTGATGAAGCTTGCTGACCGCTATGGTACGCAACGTTTGGAAAACGCCTGTATCAAGGCACTTAGTTACACACCAAGCCCAAGTTTAAAAAATATCAGTACCATTTTGAAAAATGGTCAGGATAAAGTGGCAGTAGCAAAGGTTGTTTCCAATACTGCCAATAAAGAGAGTTCCAAGTATGGCATCACCAGAGGTGCCTCCTACTACGAAGGAGGTGACCGTTTATGATTCGTCAGTCAACCATAGACAAGCTGCATGATATGCGATTATCTGCAATGTCAGATGCCTTTGAATGCCAGTGCAAGGATCCTGACACCTATCAGGGATTATCTTTCGAAGACCGGTTCGGTATGCTGGTTGATAAAGAATGGGATAAGCGAAAAAGCACAAAGCTGCAAAAACTTATCCGCAGTGCTGAATTTCGTTATCCCAATGCGTGTATGGAAGATATTGAGTATCATCCTGACCGAAATCTGGATAAAGGACAGATGCTGGAATTCTCCACCTGCCGGTATATATCTGATGACCACCATATCATTCTAAAAGGAGCATCTGGGAATGGAAAAACATATATCGCATGTGCGCTTGGAATCGCAGCCTGCAGGAACTTTATCAAAGTACGTTATGTGCGCCTGCCTGATCTATTGAATGAGCTGGCTGTTGCGCATGGGGACGGCACGCTGAAAAAAGTAATTAAAGCATATCAGAAGATTGATCTTTTGATTCTGGATGAATTCTTGTTAAGCCCCGTATCCACGGAACAGACACGGGAACTTCTTGAAATCATTGAGGCCCGTAGTGTGAAAGGCTCTGTAATCTTCTGCACACAGTTTGAACCGAAAGGCTGGTACAGCCGCATCGGAAATGACTGTGATGCCACTATTTGCGAAGCAATCATCGACCGGATCATTCATAATTCCTATGAGGTGATGCTTGATGGCCGCATATCCATGAGGGAACGTCATGGCATTCATGCTTCCCGGAAAGGAGCTGCCAATGACTGATTATTGTGCTTTCAGCAAAGACCATAAATGCGTTAAGTTTACGGATTATGAAATAACCCGCCACGAATTAGAAGAAGCCGATGAACTGTGTCATGGTAATTGGATAGAAATCCAGCATCTAAGAGAATACATTGACCGTTTACAGGCACTTCTTATAGAGCATGGGATAACTATTCCAGATGAATACTAATTAAATGACTGCACTCTGCTCCGGAAAGATATGCACTATTTTTCCGGAAAAGGGTGCTCTGAATTTCTGGAAAGCATGCACTATTGCATTGGAATACTCACGCTGATTTTGTATCTCAAAAAAGTGCTACTTTTACCAGAGAGAATAATGTACGAGTATGGAGTTCTGATGGGAAAACGATTGATAATTTAGTAATCATAGAATGGATTGAATAAAAGAAGAAAAGCTGTCACAGAGTAGACAAATTTAGGTTGCTATTGGTGAGTAGAAATGGAGATGGTAGCATGGGAAAATGCCAATACTGACATTTGAAGATAGTGAGGAAGAAATACTGAACCACATAATATCCTATGTCAGTACAGGAGCAAAAGCGTTTCAAGTGGTTGAAAATGCAAAAAAAAATTTGAGTTTTGAGGGGTTGGAAATAGATGATATAAATCGTTCGATAAGAAAACAGAAACAGGAAATAGATTTGACATTTACAGAGTTTGAAATCCTCTATCTGTTAGCCAACAATCCAGGCAGAGTGTTCAGCAAGGAGCAGATTTATGATATTGTCTGGAAGGAATCCTATTCCGGCGATTACAACATCGTCATGAGCCATATTCGCAACATTCGAGAGAAGATAACCCAAGGAATGGGTAGCTTTGCTCGGAACAAGTGAACACCAATTAGGTATTGCAGTTGATATTAATGCTGATAAATCAAAGAACTCAAATGATGAGGTATATACGTGGCTTGCCGCAAATGCACATAATTTTGGTTTCATATTACGGTACCCACAAGGGAAACAGGAGATTACAGGGACAAGCTATGAGCCATGGCATTATCGATATGTAGGAGTAGATGCGGCACGAGAAATTTATGAAAGAGGAATATGTCTTGAAGAATATTTTGAGCAATAGATTGGGGAGTGAGGATTATAGCTAAGTTACTGTTGCTTTCACTTGAGGAAGATGAAGAAGTAGTATTAAATGCAGTTATGTCTGCATTGAGAAGTTTTGAAAATAAAACACAGTTAAAAGAAGAAATAGCGTGTGAAAAATTAGCCTTTGCAGGAATGGAAATAGATGCATCAAAACGGTTAGTATATCGTGGTGAGAAAGAAGTAAATATTACGTTTACAGAATTTGAAATACTGTTGTCCGGCAAATTAAATGATGTCCCATCCGGCAGATTATTTCGTGCTGATTTGGGGTTTCTACAGATGTGTCAGTCACTTTAAAAGTGATTGTTTCTGCGAATTGTTTTCATGACAGAAAAACCCCCGCAAATTAATTGCGGGAGTCTTCTCAGCCAAGGGTGCTGTCATTGATAGCCTGCATCACGATGTCGGCTGTGATTCGGTTGGCCGCCTGGCTATGTCCGATTACAAGGGAAGCATTGCAGAGCTTGCTGATTACACGGGCTGTACCGTCGGAAGCATTCAGGATCGCTTCCATGGCCGCGTCATCAAAAACAGGATCTGTACAGCCTGCCTTTTTCAGTTTCCATTCAATGTAAGCACGTCCTTCTTCTTTTGAGTAGCCGTCAACGTTATAGTTCATGATGATACGCTGACGGAGCGGTTCATGGATGGAAAGCTGGAGCGTATTGTTCAGCTGTGGAAGACCGACCAGAAGAATTACAGCCCGATCCCGGGAGTCCATCTCAAAGTTGAACAGGATCTTCAGATCGTTGAGGACAGCATTTTTGATATAGTTCGCTTCGTCAATGATAATGACGGGAGTTTTTCTCTTGTCCAGGGCAAGCCGGTTGATCTCACCCTGAATGATATGAAAGTTTTCAGTCTTTCGGTAGGACGGTTGTGCGCCCAGGGATGCGGCGAGATTCCGGTAGAAATCATTCACTGTAACGGTAGAAAGGCTGGTGTAGATCACCTTATACAGGGAAGGGTTCAGTCCGGCAGACCAGGAACGGACCAGCGTTGTTTTTCCACGGCCCGGAGCACCGGTAAGAAGACCGAAGCCTTTTGTTCTGGCAAGGTAATCCAGGCGAAATTTTGCCTCCGTATACTCGGCACTTTCAAAAAGGATGTCTTTGGAATTCTTTAAAAAGGGATTGAATTCCAGGCCATAACGCGCAGTAAGTTCCATTAGTCTTCCCCTCCTGTCAGACGCACCTTGTCCCGTTTTACAGAGGCATTGTCGTGCTTATTGAGAAGGCGGATCGGAGTAAGGGATCCATCTGCTTCCACAATAAAGATGTCTTTCATATCCGGTGTATAACGGAGGGTGATGCGCTGCTTTGCAAAACGGTAATCGACTTCATACTCCACCTGATCGATCACAATGACAGAATCTGTGGATACCCGGCGCTCGATCTCAAGAAGAAAAGAGGATTCGATCTGTTCATCGGGGAGACGACAGATCAGTTCCGGTTCCTGAAAGAAGCGTTCCTGCGGGGACATTCCTTTCAGAGAGGAATGAGGACGCTGGTTATAGCTTCTGACAAAGGTCAAAAGGCTCCCTCTGAGTTCTTCCAGTGTATGAAAATCCCTCATATCTAGGGACGCCATCCATTGATCCTTCAGAGTACGGAACCATCTCTCGATCTTGGCCTTCTGTGTGGGTGTATAAGGCCTGCAGTAGCTGATCACAGAGCCGATCCGGGCGGCCAGCAGTTCCATCTGCCTGTTTTTGTAGGCGGCACCGTTATCAAAGTTGAAAACCTTTGGCCTGCCATACTTGGAGACGGCAGATTTCATGACGGACATAAGATTCACGAAGGTATCGTTAAAGAAGACGTCTGCACCAAGGATAAAGCGGCTGGCATCATCAATCAGCGCGATCACATAAACACGATGCTTCTTTCCATCTTCGGTTTTCAGATAGGGGCCGGCACTGGAATCACCGCACCATACTTCATTGATGTGGGGCCTTTCGTAACGCCGCATATCCTGATTGTTGGTCAGACGTTCCTGTAAGACGAGCTGATTAATGAAACGGCAGACCGTAGATTCCGAGAGCTGTCCGGAGCGGATGCTGCCGTTATCCTGGAGCTGTTTATAGATCGCAGCTGCAGACATCCGGGGATAATGATGCTTGAGATAGATGATCTGCTCTTTCAGGTCTTCATCGATCTTCCGGCTTACACCGTAGTCAGACCGTCCGGTGGGAACCAAAGCATCAAAACCGGATTTCTTGTAAGAAAGGTACCATTTCTCCAGAGTTCCTGGAGAATAGTGGCGAAGGGAACCGTCCGGTGCCTTGATCCCTTTCGCTGAAACGGTACGAAAGTAAGCACTCAGGGATTCATAGTCTTCCTGGGTGCCAGTAATGAGTGGAGCAATCGCTGAATAGCGCATCAGAGCGACTGCCTGTTTCTTTTCCTGTTCCATAAGTCAGGCCTCCTTAGAGTTTTTCTTTATTGTAAGAAACAATAGAGGCACTGTCAGGTAAGGTTATGTGGTATAGGAAAAAAGCTTGTTGACCCGCCGGTGTATCTGCATGAACTGCGACGAATAATCCGAGAAACAGGAAAGGATCAGATTACCCAGTGGAAAGAGGCCGATTCTGAGAGAGCGCAGCTTTTCTCTCCAGCAGAGCCTGTAGTTTCGGAGTATGGATTTGACGTTGTTTTCATCAATGGATGGATTGCTCTCACAGACTATGCTGACGCTACGGCCTTCTTCGTAGTCCCTGCAGATCCTTTGTTGGTCGGGAAGAGGGATCTGGGAGTAGGGAACCATGGAGGATAAAAGAAGTGCATGGGTAGCCCCGCATTCGGAGCATTTCACCCGGCAGACCCGGAGCCGGATGGCTCCAGAGGATAGCTTCACTGTCCGCTTGTAGTAACCATGGACCGACAGACAGGCAGAATGAGAACAGGAACAGGTCAGCTGATGAAGCTGAAGATCATGAATAAGAGAATCGTAAAAGGATTGAGAAATCTGATTGCAATCTGGGACAAAAATGGTTATCATAGTATTGTGAATAGACACAGGGTTACCTGTGTATGTGAGCAGTAGCAGGCCAGACTTTTCCAGGGTGCAGGCCTGCTATTTCTTTATGTGACAATCATTATGATAACACAAGAGGCACAGCGTAAAGCAATCCGATGTAAAATCCATCAGAATAATTTATGCTGTGCCTCTTTTTAATTTGATTGAATGCGGTATGGTTTAGGACCAGATAAAATGCCGGGTAACAAAATACTTTATCTGTTAGCAAGCAGTCCGGGAAGGGTGTTTAGTAAGGAGCAAATTTATGAGCTTGTCTGGGAAGAACCCTATTTCGGTGATTATAACATCGTCATGAGCCATATCCGGAATATTCGGGAGAAGATAGAAGATAATCCAAGTAAACCGATTTACATACAGACTGTATGGGGAGTAGGGTATCGCTTCAATAAAAATTTAAGCAGTGGTCTGTAAGTTATAGTCCAGATCACTGCTTATTTTTCTTTTTTAACACCCAAGAGATATTCACAAGATACATGAAAAAATTCTGCCAGAGCCACTACTTCATAATCCGGTACAAAGCGTGTCCCTTGTTCAATGCGTAATACAGTCAAATCACTAAATTCATATCCGGCAAGCTGGAGTTGTTCAGCTAATGCTTTTTGTGATATGTGCTTTTCGGTTCGTAATTCTTTTACACGTTGTCCAATAAGGTTTTTGGAATTTTTTTCTTTATTCCAGTAAATCTTCATTCAAATACCAACTTTCTAAAGATGAAGTGCTACATGATTGATTTTACGGAATAATGTTGATAATATACTTCTAAAGATGAAGTATAAGAAAATAAATTTATTTGATGTAATCTTGGGATTGATAATACTGACTGCAAAATGCAATACTTATATGGAAAGGTGGATACAAAATGAACGAAGTATTTGAAACAGTAGCAGAGGTATTGGAGGAACTTAGAAGCGAAGCAGAAGAACGAGAGTATTCTGTTCACACAAACGAATCGGAAAATGCAGATAAAGCATTGAAAAAGGCGAATCGGGAATATGAAACGGTGTTGGCTGAGCTTTCTGCAGAGCACAGAGAATTTTTCGAAAATTATATGGATATAGTGGATCACGCTCATTTTCAAGAAGAACAAAGAGCCTACTATCAGGGGATGGTAGATGTAATGCAGATATTTGACGGACTGGGGATTTTAAAGGAAAGAAACAAAGTGAAAGAAGTGCTTATGCATATCAAAGAATAGTTCAAACAGGGTGGATGGCTTACCGGGAAGCTGTCCACCCTGTTTTTCTTCAGAATAATTCAGAAATAATCCAGAAAAAATCGAAATCTTTCTGCTATTCTGTCTCATGGGTTTTATATGTACGAAGATAGGCTTCCACAAGTGCAAGAATAGTGGTGATCTGATCGTTTGTACATTCTGAAAGATAAACCAGCAGCCTTTGGTAATCCAGATTATCGGTTGGAGCTGCCGGATAAAAAAACGGATCAGCAGAGATATGTAAAGCACGAATGAGTTGTCCGAGTTTTTCAAGACTTGGAACATTGCCATGATTTTCAATCTCTTTGATATATCTTGATGAGACACCGGATTTTTCGGATAACTCATCATAAGTCAGCTTTTGGTCTAATCTGGCTTTCTTCAGGCGAAAACCCATGTCTTTATCAATTTTCTTAGATTTAGCCATATCATGCACCTCCATATATAGTGTATAGTTCACGATTTGAAAAAGAAATGAACTAATAAAGCACTAAAACAGAGGGATATAGCACACTTTAATGAAATAAGAAACTTTGGATATTGCATATAAAAAAACGCAATGTTCAAAGGTTTTTTCACATGCTTTTTATCCTTTGAATGTGTTTGGGAGAGTTATGTATTCTGAACCGTTGAAAGGATATTTTTGTATTTGGAAAATAGTGTCCTGTTTAGTGCGTGAAAGGGCAGGTAAATAGGTTGCATTTTAAGTAATGCGGCAGATGCTACAGTTGAAAGTGCATTATACGCACTCGTAGAGTGTGGAGAAAATTTAATATCAGATATGAACAGCGTCCTGTGGGTGTGTGCCTGCGAGGACGTTTTTTGTATACAGAAAAATTTCTATAAAAATTTTTCAATCCACCCGAACATCTCCCCGGTTTCATTTGGGAGATACACCGGAAGGGAAAAAAGGCAAATGCCTTGTCATTCGGAACGGGAGGAGGTGAACTCGTATGGGGCAACCTTCCTCTAAGGATGAAATGACTGTCAGGCATCAGTTTGACCGTTTGTGCCAGATGGCATTAAAAGGTGAAGCTGTCAATTATTACAAGCACATGGACTATCGCAGAAAACACGAAGTCACATTCTCTGAACTGTCAGAAAAGGAGTTGAGCAAACTATTTACTATGGATGAGTACGGAACAGAAAATCATCATTTTGAAGTGCATGGCTATGATATTGAAGTAAAAAATACTTTGATTGCGGAAGCATTAAAAGAACTTACGGAAAGAAAAAGGAATGTTATTTTACTTTCCTATTTCATGGAGATGAGCGATGCAGATATTGCAAGAGAAATGAATCTGGTTCGCAGTACCATTCATGAACACAGAACACGCTCACTGGAAATTTTGAGAAAGATTATGGAAGGAATAGCAGATGAAAAAGATGTCTAAAACCAGAAACAAAGAAAATTTGTTGCCTTTCCATATTATAAAGGCAGCATCAGAGGGCGATGTGAGTGCAATCAATGCCGTGTTAAAACATTATGAAGGGTACATAATCAAATTGTCCACAAGAAAGTTGTATGACGAAAGTGGACAGGTACACTACTGCATTGATGAAACTCTGCGTCGCAGATTAGAAACAAAGCTGATTACAAAGATATTGGCTTTTGAAGTTGCATAACAGGCGGTTAGCATTGTCCCTTTCCATTCGCTGATTGCTGCGTATGCACCCTGTACCTTGACAACTGAATATTTTTTGCATACAGGACGTGAGGATATGTGGAGCCACTAGGTAGATTCGCCAAGATGTACCTGCTCTTTGATAGGAGTGAACGTGAGGAAATGTTGAAACATTACATTGAAGCAAAGGTATGGAGCGAGATGATCTGACAAAATGTGTGGCAGTAACACAGGGCGATGAAGCATATCCGTGATAATGATACTTCCGGATTGTAAGGAAATTTGCAGTCCGGTCAATTTGAATGACGGTGCAAGACCGATGTGGGCAGAGTAATGATCTGTCACCTGTATTGCATTTTTATCTGCCTATGAGAGCCGGCAAGTGAATTGTAGGTTGTCATTGGCAGATAAAATGCGTGTTAAATTTAAGGAGGATTTGAGTAATGCAGAGGATGCCAAAGGCAATAAATAAAAAAAGACTGGTCAGATATAAGGAAGGGGCAGAAATGTACAGCATGGGTATGAATAAATTTCAGACTCTTGCCAAAGATGCGGGAGCAATTCTGAAGATAGACAGAATGGTGTTAGTAGACCTTGATGTGTTTGACCAATATCTTGAGTCATTTCGGGTGAAATAAATTTTGCAGACAAGGAAAAAGATTTTGGTTTAACCAAAATTCACTTGACTTTTGGTTAAACAGAAAGTATAATGATTATGAAATGGATGGAGGTGTATATTGTGGCTAGAACAGGTAGACCGAAGTCTGATAATCCTAAAAAAACTCTTATCGGATTAAAACTGACGGAGGAAGAAGCTGCAAGACTGAAAGGATATGCGTCCAAACATGACATGACCATAACACAGGTGCTACAAAGAGGTATTGATATGCAGTATGCAATGGATAAACCGGCTGAGTAGCTAGTACAAAATCTCTTTCCTTGAGAGAGGAGACGAGATGGCGAAATCAAGAAAGGATAACAAAGGGAGAGTATTAAGAAAAGGCGAAACTCAACGCAGTTGCGATGGTAAGTATGTATATACTTATGTTGATCCGGAAGGAAAGCGCCGGAGCATCTATTCTAAGGACATCATGGAATTGCGGGAGAGAGAAGTTAAACTGATGAAAGATCAGCTTGATGGGTTGGATGCGTATGCAGCCGGAACATCTACAATCAATTTTGTTTTTGACAGATATATATCGACAAAGGCAGAGTTGAGGGAAACAACAATGCGGAACTATAAATATATGTATGATCGCTTTATACGAGGTGGATTTGGCAAGAAGAAAATTGCCGCTGTGAAGTATTCTGATGTATTGCAGTTCTATCAGCATTTGTTGAAAGGAAAGGAAATGCAGATAAATACGCTAGAAACAATTCATACTGTTTTACACCCGACATTTCAGCTTGCTGTGCGTGATAACATCATTCGTGTTAATCCAAGCGATGGAGTAATGGCACAGATTAAAAAGCAACCGGGGAAAAATCATGGTGTGAGACACGCTTTGACAGTGGAACAACAGAGAGCCTTTATACGCTATATTGATGAAAGTCCTACATTTTACCACTGGGCATCATTTTTTAAGTTCCTACTTGGAACAGGTTGTCGAATTGGAGAAGCAATCGGTATCCGATGGGAAGACATTGATTTTGAAAAAAGGACGATCAGTATCAATCATAGCGTGGTTTATTACAGTAGAGAGTTCAAAGAACATCCGATATGTTCATTTGCTGTATCTCTTCCAAAGACAAAAGCTGGTATACGCACGATTCCGATGATGGATACGGTTTATGATGCACTCCAGATGGAATTGGATGACCAGAAGGAACATGGATTTAATGAAACAGTGATTGATGGGATGAAAGGATTTATCTTTATGAATCGTTTTGGCAATATCCATAATCCGCAAGCTGTAAACAGAGCAATCAAGCGTATATATGAAGCACACAATGCAGAAGAAGTGGTAAAAGCTGCAAAACAGCACAGAGAGCCTGTGATAATACCACATTTTTCATGTCATCATTTGCGACATACCTTTTGTTCAAGGTTTTGCGAAAATGAAACAAACTTAAAGGTAATTCAGTCTATTATGGGACACGCAAATATCGAAACAACCATGGATATTTATGCGGAAGTTACCGATACTAAAAAGCAGGAAGCAATTCAAAATTTAGCACACAATTTAGATGTATTTTAGGAAAGAGTCCGGCATGGACTGACGAGAGTACGACAAAATGTGTGCCATACGACAAGAGTACGACAAATTCAAGTGGTGTAATCAGCATAAATATGTTATTATGATAATGTTGGAACACCGAAAAAGGCTTTATTAAAGGAAAAAGCATTAAAGTAAATTAAATTGATGTGAAATCCCCACAATGAAGTCGCAGGGAGCTGCAAAGAACGAAGCTAACAACGCTGCACAGAAAGCACCAGAAGCAAAAACAGAGGAAAAACCGGCAGAAAAGATTGATTTTTCCAAAGTAAAGATTGAACCAATCTTTGAAGAAATGGTTGATTTTGAAACATTTGCAAAATCCGATTACCGTGCTGTAAAGGTTCTGGCATGTGAAGCAGTTCCGAAGAGCAAGAAACTCTTAAAATTCACTCTGGATGACGGAGAACGCAAGGATCGCGTGATTTTAAGCGGTATCCACGAATATTACGAGCCGGAAGAACTGGTTGGAAAGACATGTATCGCAATCGTAAACCTGCCACCGAGAAAGATGATGGGCATTGATTCCGAAGGTATGCTGATTTCAGCAGTACACGAGGAAGACGGAAGAGAAGGGCTCAATCTTCTGATGGTAGATGACAGAATTCCGGCAGGGGCGAAGTTGTACTAAAAATAAAAAATATTTTCGATTTGGATAGCCTTTCGATATGTAGGGCACTCCTTGAAAAATTTTTCAAGGAGTGCCCTTTTATTCTGCGTAAACCAACAGAAGTATATGGAATAGACTTTGCATTACATATGAAATAATAATGCGGAGAGTGGAAAAGTATAATGACGAAACCGGTAATGTAATTAAAAAATATTATGAAAACACAAAATTTCTGCTATAATTTAAAAAGAAAATGTTTTAACAATGAGAAGAAAGATGTAACAAGGTTAGAATATGGAGGGAAAAATGTATCAAGTATTTTCTTTTGCAAATACCGATGAGGCTGAACCCTATATGGATAAAAAAATTCTCCGGTATATTGATAAGCAGATTACAGACAGCCTTGAGTGTTTTAAGGACTGCGATATTCTTGCGTTTGACTGGTACGATGTTCAGAGCAAACGAACCGATGATTTTAAGATGCTTTTGTATCTGGACAAAGAGGACTTACTGGTGTTTTGTGAAACCCCTGAAGCGGAAGAAAAAGCAAATACGATTCTGCATATGCTGACGGAGGAAGAGGGGGTGACAAACGAACGGGTCTTTTATCATTTTTTTGCGTTACTGCTGAAAGGGGACATGGATTTTTTAAATAGCCTGGAAGAAGAAATCAGTAAAAATGAAGACCTGGTGCTGTCGGGAGGAAAGGCATCCTATTTGAAGTACATTACGATATGGAGACAGGAATTGCTACGCTTGAAACGTTACTATGAGCAGCTTAATTTCATTTTTGACGAAATGACCGTAAATGACAACCAATTATTTAGTAAAGACGGAGTCCGAAGATTGATGACTTTGAGGAACAGGACAGATCGTTATCTGAGTGCTGTTAAAAATTTACAGGAAATGGTGTCTCAGCTTCGGGAAGCGTATCAATCCCAGCTGTCTATCGAGCAGAATGATTTGATGAAAATTTTTACGGTGGTAACAGTAATATTTCTCCCGCTTTCGCTTCTGGCAGGGTGGTATGGGATGAATTTTTCATATATGCCGGAACTGGGATGGAAATATGGATATCCGGTAATCATTTTGGTGAGCGTTGTGATTGCTGTAACGCTAATCTGGAAATTTAAAAAGAAAAAATGGTTATGATGTCTTTTATTTATATGGAACCTTTCGATATGTAGGGCACTTTTTGAAATTTTATAATATTGGTATGGATTATTATTGCAATTAAATAAATAAGGCAGAGGAGATGCAGGAGTGAGACGAGAAGAATTGTTTTGCTGGGTGAAAGAAGTCTATGGAACAGAACCGGATTATCCGTGGAATGATGGAAATGCAGTATTGCGTCATTCAGAAAATCAAAAATGGTATGCTGTTATTCTGGAAGTGAATACAAAAAAACTGGGATTATCTGATGAAAGAATGACAGATGTTGTGAATGTAAAATGTGATCCCGCATTAGTCGGCTCTTTGAGAAACAAGGCAGGATATTTTCCGGCTTATCACATGAATAAAGAAAACTGGATCAGTATTCTTTTAGACGGCTCGGTGCCGATGGATGAAATTCAAGAACTTGTAGCATTAAGTTATCATTTTACGCTGCCTAAAACGAAAAACAGTTAAGGAAATCAGAAAGAGTGAATTATTAAAAAGTTTATGAAAGAAAAAGCAGGAAGTCCTTTTCAAGATTTCCTGCTCGGTAGTGCTACTGTGAGAGTAGCGATTTCATTCAGTTTTCAATGGCTATGTTACGCAATAGAAGCTCGTTTTTGAGGGTTTAGGTAAAAATATCGTCTTTGTGACTTTGACGCTTAAAAATTTTTGCAAAATAGGATGCTTCAAGCCTCCTACTACTTAACATCATATATTCCGCACATACTTCATTGGCGTGTAACGTATACCGTCTGTTAATTGTTCTGTGTTGGTTTTACCACCCACCCTTAATAAAAGGAATTGCACCATAACGGCCGATTAAATAGCCCTTCTCCAGTTTAGTGTCTTTGCGGATAGAAAAAGCTTGGAGGGAGAATAAATCGGTAGCAGCGGTCAGTTCATCTTTTTCGGTAAACCAGATTTGATCTCTCCTCAGCACATCCAAGTCAAGAAGATTGGTATTGTGTGATGTAAAAATCAACTGTGCCCCATTTGGATTGAATTCCACACTGTTAAAGAGTGAGATCAGATGTTTTGCCAAGAGGGGATGTAGGTGAGAATATCGCCCTGCTGAGAAGTGGCGGGTTCTAAATCGCGCATTTGAAGGGACTGTATACCAAAATCTGCACCACGCAGCATAGAGGCGATCATATGTCGGTAGCCATCGTCTTTGAGCTGTTCTGCTTCAAGTTCATAAGCATCTGCAGCAGAATGTTTCGTGATGATCCGGCAGGAAGCAAACCACTCCAGAACAGGAATTACCTTGGAATAGCTTAAAGCAGCTGGGGCGAGAGGGTGTTTCACGGTTAAACTTGAAAGGCGAACGTTTGATGGTTTTGTGGAGCTGCTGGTTATGCGAAGTCAGCACATAATTTACCATGAACCAGAATGCATGAAGGACATTGGACTTCCTGAAAGCGTTGGCTCCGTAAATCACGGCAGACTTTAAATACCGTTTGCTTCCATCTACAATCAGATGTTCTGGATGCTCCTTATCCTTACTGGAAAGTAGGGATAACACGACACTGTCTTTGATAGAGAGAAAATTCTCTACACGAAATTGAATCAGCATGAAATTGTCTCCTAAAACTTTGATTATATAGATTATAACTGTGTTTTTGTGAAAAATAAACGCATATAGAATCTAAAAATCAGAATTAGAGATTTAAGAGGGAACCGAACTTATTTTGCGGCCACTCTTTACATTCATCCTGATTTTGGAAAGCACCAAAATGATGGTGCGATAAATGGTGCGATAAATCTCAAGCCGAATGAAGAACGGATTATACCCTCAGTGTACAAGGGGACATACGATCGAAAAGATTGAATTGGATCATCTGCTTCGTTACGTTCCCTCCGCGTACGTCCCTGTACGCGTCGATCACGTGCCTTACAGATGACCCAATTCAAAACTTTTCGACTCTCCGATCCTGACCGTAGAAATTTGTTCGCTTTTCAAGGCGGACGAATGAGGGCGTACAAGCGATAAAAAACATCGCTTAGACGTACGCCGATTGAGGACAACGAAGAAAACCGAACAAATTTCACGGTTCAGGACGTATGTCCCCTTGTACACTGAGGGTACCCTCAATGTTTATCAGAGATGTGGCTGTTTTCTTTTTTGCTTTGAATTACCTTGTTGTTAGGTGTTGGTAAAAAATGACACCTAATCAATTACAAGCTGTAAATAAACGCCTGTATCTTGGAAAAATAGAGTATTTATGGTATGATGTTAATCGAGTAACTGTAACCAGAAGAAACGGAGAATACAAAGGAGAGTTACAGATGAAAAGACAGGATTTAATGCGTGCAGCGGAAATTTCATCATCTGTTGCGACGAAGCTGAATAAGAACGAAACAGTATCTCTTTATGTTCTCCGGCGAGAAAGTTCTTGTGGATTTACGGTGTGATAACAGCTTGATGAAAACAATGGTTGACCGTTTCGGAGAAGATGTGACAATCCCTTGCGTATGATATGACTTTATCAGGGTACAGACCGAAGTATCAGCCAGTCCTACCTTTTTCGGTTGGGTGTTTGGCTCAATGGTAAGGTACAGATACTTGCACCGGAAAGTGTGAAAGAACAGTACAGACAAATGATTGCAAAAGCCGATGAGGGATATGCAGGAGAACGAATAGTGCAGATTTGAATTATAAGACTATGAAGCGAGGTAGTGGATATGGAAAAAGACCCGTTTAAGGAATATTTGAGGGAGTCTGAACCGGATAAAGCTCATAAGGGATATGCTTGGAGTACGGCAATTGGACTTCAGGCGGTGGACGGACTCAAACCATCTAAATATCTGATTGATACCGCCATTCAGAATATTGAAGGCAAAATCACGATGAAGGAAGCACAGAGTCTTATCGACAGCTACTATGAGGAAAGGCCTGTCCATTTGTCCGATGATGAGCGTACCGAAGAAGCAGATAAGGTTTCGTCCCGTATCGCTGAAATTCTTTCTGAAACAGCGTTTTCATTTTCTCCGCACGAGTATGTATCGCTATCCACCGTAAACTCTTTCAGGGTATTTATAAACACGCCGGAAAGATTAGAGATTACAACATTACAAAGAAAGAATGGGTGCTTGATGGGGCAACTGTTATGTACGCAGTGCTTCCGAACTGAGAGCCACACTGGAATATGATTTTTCGCAGGAGAGGGATTTTAGCTATAAAGGGCTTTCAATGGACGAGATTATCCATCATCTTGCGGTATTCATTTCACGGCTATGGCAAATCCATATCTTTCGGGGAAGGCAATACGAGAACAACGGCAGTGTTCTTTCATCAAATATTTGAGGACACTTGGGTTTCTCTGCGACCAATGATATTTTTGCGGAAAATGCGTGGTATTTCAGGAACGCACTTGTCCGTGCAAACTATACGAACCTGCAAAAAGGGATTCACGAAACAACAGAGTATCTGGAAGCGTTTCTCAGAAATCTGCTTTTGAACGAGAAAAATGAGCTTCATAATCGAAATCTTCACATAAGTGGACTTTTGAACGAAGGAGAAAGTGGACATTGGGGATTCAAAAGTGGATATTGAGAATGAAAAAGTGGACATTCAAGATGCAAAAAAGTGGATATTGAAAGTGTGCTTTCCGAAAAAGGTAGTGATTTCTCGGTAAAAACGACGGTTCATATCCATAGACTCTTTGAAAAGTTTGGCTTTGATGAGGTGTTTGGAAGAAGTGCAGTTATGGAGCTTCTCGAATTGAAAGGTTCTGGTGCTTCAAAGCTTCTTTCCAATTTGGTAAAGGTAGATATTATTGAGCCGGTATCCGGTCACGGAAAGGGAAAATATAAATTCAAGAAGTAATCCAAATCAAGGCAGATTGAATAAGAAAGAATTGTGTGTAGAAATTTCAATAAGAATAAAGAATGCTGAGGTGTTAGCAAATTGCGATACCTCTTTTCTTTTACGAAAAACAAGCCGGCTTTTGCCGTCTGCTTCCGGTAAAAGTATTTTTATTTCCGACCGACCTGTGCTATAATGAAACACAGAATCATACCAAAAGAGAGGTTCTGCCATGGAACATCCCCCGACGGCTTTGATGATGCCGAAAAAAACGATTTTTTCCGGGAAAGAAACTGCATCCGGTTATGGATGGGGGTATTCCTGTGCGGTCGTTTTGCGCCCTGTGCAAATCTGTCCCTGAGACAGAGCTGCACAGGGTTTTTGTTTGCAGCCGCGCGGGCGCGCACGAAGAGGAGGAAACAATTATGCCGACAGCAGAGTGGATGAAAAAGTACGAAGCAGTCAGGGAAAAGCTGTCCTTTAAGCTTGATCTGGACGCTTATTTTACAGAAAAAACGATCGGGGATATGCCGGTGGAGATGCTGGACATCGGCACGGTGCATTTTCCCGGCGGGCAGATTTTTGCCTGCGACCCGCTTGTGGAGCTGGGGGATACCCCGCCGTTTCTGCAGCGTATCCCTGCCGGGACTTATCCGGTCAGGATCTGCGTTGTACCCAGTGAAAAATACGGCGACCGCTATGCCTGCGTGAAGGCAGAGATAAGCGGGGAAAAGCCGGTACGCTACGAGCTGGGCGTGGTAGGAAACGAAGATCTGGATGAAGAATTGGAGGAGGGCGAATATTTCGGATTCGGCGTGGATGCGGGCATGGGCTGCATTGCGGATATTCAGGCGCAGGAAGCCTTTCAGACCTATTGGAAGAAGCGGGAGAGGGAGGAGGCGGACATTGATCCTTATAACGATCTGTTTTGCGATCTGCTGGAAGAAAACGCCAAAGCCCGCCCGAAATATCAGAGGAGCTGCGGCGACTGGCTTAACTGGACAGTGCCGGAAACGGATTGTAATATGGCGATTTTTGCTTCCGGCTGGGGGGACGGCTGCTATCCCGTGTATTTCGGGTATGACGGACAGGAAAAAATCTGTGCGGTATATGTGCATTTGATTGATATTGAAGCAGAGTATGGGGAAGAGGAGGAATAGGGCATGAATATTTTGGAGCAGTGCAGAATCTGGAACGAAAACGACGAACATCAGAAGATCATCGACGCGCTGGAAGCCGTTTTGGCAGAAGAGCGCACGCCGGAGATGGACAGCGAGCTGGCGCGGGCGTACAACAATATAGCGGAGCCGTCTGACCGGAAGCTGTTTCAGAGGGCGATCGCGCTTTTGAAGCCGCATGAGGAATATTTTGAAGGCGACCATTGCTGGAATTTCCGGATCGGGTACTCGTATTTTTATCTGTATCAGGAGGGCAGGGCGCTGCCTTATTTTAAAAAGGCGCTGGAAGCCCGCCCCGGCGATGAGGATACGGAGGAGCTGATCCGCTGCTGTGAAAAGGGCGTCACGCTGCCGCGTTTTGCGGAATGTTTCCGGGAGAGGATCAAAACGGCGTGGGATGCTTTTGAAAAAAAGGAGGCAGAGCTTCGCCGGATCATGGATGAGGATAAAAACCATGAGCGCGGCGGCGAGCTGGTCGGGCAGTGCGAGGACATTCTGAATCTTGCGTTTGACAATATTTGTTTTGAAATAGGATTCAACGGTGAAAAATACGAGCTGATCCTGACGCCGGAGGGGGATAAGGTCAGGCTGTATGGGCTGGTTTATTTTCAGAGGCATGCGCCCCAAAAGGTGTTGGAGCACTGGAACATTATTGTAGGGCGTCAGCCGAATCCCGACATCGGTCTGGGCGCCGGCGGGTGGGAAGTTTCCGGGGATGATGTGCAGATCTGGACAGAGCAGACGGAGGAGCACAGCTATGCCCTGTCTGTTTACTGTGAAAAGCTGCTGCCTTTGTTAAAAGAAGAGGAAGGCAGGGCATGGTGGATGCTGACCACGCTTACCGATCAGGTGCTGGGCGAGATTCCCCATATGAGGTATATTGATTCTTTCGACGTGCTGGAACAGCCGAAGGAGGAGCCGGGCATTTTGCTGTCTGGGCTGCCGGAACTGCTCAGAGAAAAGGGGGAGGAGCTGTCTCTTGACCCGCAGGCTTATCTGGAAACGTATATCGGATATCAGCTGCAGCCGGACGAGAATCCGGACGCCGACTGGCGGCTGGATACGATCGCGGGCTCCACAAGCTGTGCGCCGCTGCTCAACGGTTATTTAAACGGCGAGAATGAGTTTGCGGACGAGCTTGAGGCAGACGGCGCCGTGGCAGGATTTTTCTGCTATCCGCTGGACGGCTTTGGAGGCGAAAGCCAGAAAATTTTTGATTTCCGGGACAGGCTGGAGGAGGCGCTTACGGCGGGGGACGGCGCAGAGCAGGTTACGCTGACTGGCGGGGCAACGGGTATTTTTTCGGGCTATGTGGATTTTATCGCGTGGGATCTGCGGGCGGTTTTGCATACAGCGACGGCGTTTTTTGAAAAAGAGGATGTTGCATGGGCGAACTTCCATACCTTCCGCCGGGAAGCGGGCACGGTCGGGATCAAAATACCGGAGGAGGCTTCAGAGGACGATGCGTTTATCCCGGAGAGCGAAGCTTCTGACGGGGAGGAGGATGGAGACAGCCGGGGAGCGTTTGCGGGTTTTGCCCTTTTGTCCAAAGAAGAATGGGATAAAGAGCAGTTTATCCGGGATATGAAAGAAAAATGGGATATTACGGTTGCGGAAGAGGACGACGGGGAAAAGAGCGATGATACGCTGGTGTTTGAGGTGGGCGATATGATCGCTGCCGTCAGCCTGATGCCATTCCCGGTCCCGGACGGCGAGGCAGAGTTAAACGCGGAAAACAATTATATGTGGCAGGACGCCGTAAAAGCGGCAAAAGAACACCGCGCGCATATCATGACAGCGGTACTTGGAAAAGAAGAAAGCCTGCTGGAGCGCGGGAAGCTTTATGTAAAGCTGCTTGCCGCATGCTGCCGTCAGAAATACGTCACAGGCATTTATACGAGCGGCGTGGTATTCGAGCCGCGTTTCTATGAGGGCTTCGCGGATATGATGCGGGACGGGGAACTTCCGATTTATAACTGGATCTGGTTCGGATTGTACCGGAGCGAGGGCAGGATGAACGCCTATACCTACGGAATGGAGGTATTTGGGAAAAAAGAAATGGAGGTGCTCGGCGCGGAGGCAGAGCCGGGAGAACTGCGGGATTTTCTGACGGGGATTGCCGGTTATGTGCTGGAGGGCGACGTGGAGCTGCAGGACGGGGAGACCATCGGGTTTTCTGCCGACGATATTCATACGATCACCTGCAGCGAAGGCGCAGCGCTGCCGGAGCAGACAACGCTGAAAATTTCTTATGCGCCAGAGGGGGAGGAGGACTGAATATTAAAAAATAAATAGACAAATATGTCTTATTATTATATTATATAATAATAAAAAGACAGAAATGGCGTGGTAATATGAAGATTCAAAAGGATTGTCAGGAATATATTAAAGAACTGGGACAGAAAATAAAGATATATAGAATCATGAATGAAATGTCGCAGCAGGATCTTGAGGATAAAACAGGCGTTTCAAAAAGGAGTATATCCCGACTGGAACAGGGGGAATCTGTTCAGGTAGATAATCTGTTTAAAATTCTTTTGGCATTAGGGCTTGGCGATAACATTGAGCTGCTTGTCCCGGATCAGACGAAGCGACCGAGTTATTATTTAAAAAAGATGGATACTGTGCCAAAGAGAGTAAGAAAAAAGACGGTGCGGAAGGAATTTAAATGGGGGGATGAGGAGTGAACGATACGGCGGAAGTATATTTATGGGGAACGAGGATTGGTATTATCCATCAGGATATTTCAAAGGAATATGCTTCTTTTGAATACGATGAAAGCTTTGTGGACAGCAGAATCGAATTATCTCCGCTTAGAATGCCCTTGGGGAAAAAGGTATATGAGTTTCCCGGTCTGGCTGGCGAGCCTTTTTACGGTATGCCGGGATTGGTGGCGGATTCATTGCCGGACAGGTTTGGCAATGCGGTTATAGAACAGTGGCTTATGTCACTTGGAAAATCCTTGTCAGATTTTACTGCCGTCGATCGTCTGTGCTATACCGGAAAACGTGGAATGGGGGCGCTTGAATATGTTCCCGCAAGTACGGATATTAAGGATATAGATGAGAAGATCAATGTGCGGGAAATGGTTAAATTTGCATCGGAGGTTTTGAGCCGCAGAGAGCATATTTCACTGAAAGCAAATGAAAGCCTTACCTACTCCCAGCTGGTTCAGGTTGGAAGCTCAGCGGGCGGTGCCCGGGCAAAAGCGCTTATCGCATGGAATGAAGCGACGAATGATGTGAGATCCGGACAGACACAGCTTGGCAGGGGATATGATTATTGGCTGATGAAATTTGATCATGTGGCAAAAAACGGCGATCATGGTCTTGAAGACAGACCGGAATATACGTTAATAGAATACGCATATTACCTGATGGCAAAGGCTGCCGGAATTACAATGAACGAATGCCGGATATATGAGTCAGAGGGGGATCATCATTTTATGACGAAGAGATTTGACCGTGAAAATGGGAAAAAGCTTCATATGCAGACACTCGGCGCATTGGCGCATATCAGCTATCAGGAACCGGGAGCCTGTGGATACGAGCTGGCTGCCATGTATATGAAAGAAATGGGAATTTCATATAAAGAGACGGAGGAATTTTATCGAAGAATGGTGTTCAACTGTCTGGCAGTGAATCAGGACGATCATGTCAAGAATATTTCCTTTATCATGGACAGAACCGGAAAATGGAAGCTTTCACCGGCATACGACATTACTTTTTCGTATAATCCGACAAACAAATGGCTTCGCGCGCATCAGATGACTGTAAATGGGAAGACCGCTCAAATAAATATGGTGGATCTTTTGACAGCCGGTGGAAAAATGGGGATAAAGGAGAAACGGTGCAGGGACATCATAAGTCAGGTGCAAACTGCCGTAGGGAATTTTACGGAATATGCACAAGCAGCCGGAATCAGGGAAAAAACGTGTAGGTATATCAGTTCGATAATAGCTGCCAATGCGGTAAATATATGAATTTCTCCGAAATTGCAGTTATAAAAACCCCGCCGTTTCACAAAAGGGGGGAAAGAAACGGCGGGGCTTTTGAGTGTATATTGCGTAATTGGTGTGCGTTAGTGGTATAGAATTATGACTCGGGTATCACCTCCTTATGAAACCTATCATACAATGTAAATGTGAAGTCTTTTTGGGGAAAGAGTGAAAATAATCTGATAAATTTCTGAAGATTTTCTGTAGCAGTTTTTTAACGCATGATCCCTGCCATCACGACGCTCATCACGATCCCGGCGGCGGTGGCAAACAGCGCGCCCGCCAGAGTATGGCGGGTTTTTGTGACTTTTGCTGCAAGAAAATAGACCGACATCGTATAAAAACAGGTTTCCGTGCAGCTCATCAAAATCGAGGTGACAAGCCCCAGATACGAGTCTGTGCCGTAGGTTTTAAAAATATCGAGCACAAGCCCGGTCGCTGCGGAGGAAGAAAAAAGCTTGATAAAAATAAGAGGGACGAGCTGGGGCGGAAAGCCCAGAGGCGCGACGGCTGCCCCGGCAAACTGCGCCAGAAAATCCAGAAAGCCGGAAGCGCGCAAAACGGCGACTGCCATCATGAGCCCGACGAGGGTTGGGACGATGGAAACGACGGTTTTTAAGCCGTCCGCAGCCCCCTTGATGAAATCTTCATAGACGCTGCTTTTATGGATCAGCCCGTAGCCCACGATATAAAAGATCAGGGCGGGGATGAGGATGGCGGAAAGGTGTGCGAGAGCGTTTGCCACGATGTTTTGCTCCGGAAAAATCGTTTGATGCTAATGTATTCGGAAGCTTCCGGAAAAATTCCGTTCATACCGGACGCCTGCCGCGAATAGACTGTAGCGAAGAGAATGCCGCCGTTTTGCGGCAAAAAAAGCGGCGGGCGGCAGGGGAGGGACAGGCATGACAGGATATAAAAGACAGATTTCCTATCTGGATCATCTGGCGGACGGCGAAAAAGCAGGGAATGCCGGGTTTGTAAAAGCGGAGGAAAACGACGGGCGGATGCGGCTGGAGGTAAGGGTCAAAAATTTGCCGGACACGATCAGCGGGGAATTTCCGCTTTGCGAGGAAGGCGGCAGACAGCTTGGGCGGATCAGCATCAGCCGCGGGGCGGGTAGCTGCTGTCTGGTCTGGGAGGAAACCGCAGAAAAGGAAAAAGAAATGTGGATCGAGAGCGGCGGTCTGTTTATCAGACTGCCCGGCGGCAGGCTTTTAAAAGCGGTCTGGAAGGAGCCCGTGCGGGTAGCTGTGCAGAAAACGGAGGCGGGACAGGAAGCTTTTCAGGAAGCGGGGCAGCAGGGGGAGGCTTTTCAGGAAGCGGAAGAGCAGGGAAAAGCCGGGACAGTGGAATATCCGGAGCTGAAATGGCGGGATGCGGAAGCGCTTTTTGAACCGGAAATGCGGATCAACAGCGCGGATTTTGAGCCGCCCGCGCCGCAGGAGCAGATTTGCGAGCCGGAAGGCGGCATACCGCAGAAGCAGATCCGGGAGCCGGAAAGCGGCGCATCGCAGGCAACATATCCCGCGCCGCAGGCAGAAAGCGCCTGCCGGTGCGATAAATGGGAGCAGCTCTGCACGATGTATCCGGTCATCCATCCGTTTGAGGACGGGCGGGAGTATCTTTCCGTCGCGCCGAAGGATTTTGTGGTGCTGCGGCAGGAGTATCAGAAGATGGTGCACAACAGCTTTTTGCTGCACGGCTATTATAATTACCGGCATCTGATCCTGGGGCGGATGAAGGAGGGGGACGGCTGGCAGTATTATCTGGGCGTGCCGGGGAATTTTTACCACCGGGAAAAAATGGTCGCGGAAATGTTCGGCTTCGAGGCGTTCGAGGGGGAAAAGGACAGCGCTGCGCCGGGGGATTTCGGGTATTTTATGAAGCGGGTGGAAATCTGAAATTTTTATGCGGGAATTGTAAAGGGAGGGCAGCTTTGCTATAATGCTTTTAGCACGGTGTAAAGGGCGATTGCCCGCTGTACACCGTCGCTTGCGACAACAAAAGCAGGAGGGATACGGATGCCGAAAAACAGCCGCCGGATGACGACAGCGCAGTTTGCGAAGCTTCATGAAGTGAATAAGAGGACGCTGCATTATTATGATTCGATCGGGCTGTTTTCGCCGCGGGCAAAGGGGGAGAACGGCTATCGTTATTATGACGCGGCGCAGAGCATGGATTTTGAATACATCCGTATGCTGAAAGAGCTGAATATGAGCATTGAGGAGATCCAGGCTTATGCAGAGCGCCCGAATACGGAGGATTTTGTGCGGATCGCGGATCAGAAGCTTTCAGAGATCGAAACGCAGATACGGAAGCTTAAGCATACGGAGCGGATTTTGCGGACGAAAAAGGAGCAGCTTCTGGCGTGTAGGACGGACGAGGATCAGTGGGTCAGCATAGAAGAGCTTGCAGAGCAGGCGTATCTGATGCTTCCGGTGGACGGGGCAGAGGACGGCATGGAGGATTTTTTCCGGTATGTGAAGGAATGCTGGGGGATCGAGCAGTGCCGGATGGGCATCGGCAGCTATATTTCCCTTGAAAAAGTGCGGGAGGGACGCTTTGAGGAGGACGACGGGGTATTTTCTCCCGCGTTGGAACAGAAAGGGCAAAAGGGCGCGTTCATGCGTCCGGCGGGACGGTATTTGTGCGGCTACAGCAGAGGAATGTGGGAAAGGCTTCCCTTATTATATGAAAAAATGCTTTCCGAGGCAGAGCGGAAAGGGCTGCGTCTGACGGGATTTGTGTTCGAGACGGGGATGAATGATTTTGCGATCGCGGACGACGGGGAATATATTACAAAGGTTTTTATCAGGATCGCGGATGAGGCGTGAATGCCTTGTGAGCGTCCCGGACTGCACGGTTCCCGGCAGGCAGGCGCTTTGCGCCAGCCTCCGGTCTCGCTTGCCGGGAATTTGACACAAACGGCGCTGTGCCGGCTGAGGCGCATGATGTCCGGTCAAACTTGCCCGGCATAGGCCGGGCTCAGACAAGTCCCGGACATCATGCCAGCCAGGGCGGATTGACTTTACAGCTGCAGTATGGTTTATCATGGAAATAAAACGGAGGATCTATGGCAAGAGTACGGACGGAAGAGGAAAAAGAGGCGGCGCGGCAGGCGGCAAAACAGGCGAAAAAGGAAGGCTGGCTGCGAGAGCAGGAAGAAAAGCGCCCCATCCATGAAAAATATATGAAGGAAGCGCTGAAGCAGGCAAAAAAGGCGGCTCAGCTTGGCGAAGTGCCGATCGGGTGCGTGATCGTGCATGACGGCGTCATCGTCGGCAGGGGGTATAACCGGAGGAACACGGACAAAAGCACCCTTTCCCATGCGGAGCTGACGGCGATCAGGCGCGCCAGCAAAAAGCTGGGCGACTGGCGGCTGGAGCAATGTACGCTGTATGTGACGCTGGAGCCGTGCCAGATGTGCGCCGGGGCGATCGTGCAGGCGCGCGTCCCGGAGGTTATCATCGGGTGCATGAACCCGAAGGCAGGGTGCGCGGGATCGGTCTATAATCTTTTGCAGGAGCCGGCGTTTAACCATCAGGTAAATATTTTTAAGGGGATTTTGGAAGAGGAATGCAGCGCGGCGCTGAAGGATTTTTTCAAGGGGCTCCGGAGAAGGCTGAAAACCTGATTTTGCGGAAAGGCTGCGCACAATGAAAATGAGAGGATGAATATTGAAAATGGCAGAAAATACAGAAGACGGAAAGAAGAAACAATATCCGGAGGAGGTCTTTTTTGAGGATGCGCGGTACAGGAGGCTGATGATGCAGTACCGGTGCGCGATCCTCGAGGTGGAAACAAAGTTCCGCGTGCTGAACACGGAATTTTCCCTGCAGCACAACCGCAATCCGATCGAGACGATCAAGACGCGTTTAAAAAGCCCCGCCAGCATCGTGGAAAAGATGCAGAGAAAGGGCTGGGAGCTTTCGCCGGAAAGCATCGAGAGCCATATTTTTGACGTGGCGGGCATCCGGGTCATCTGTTCTTTCCCGGAGGATATTTATACGCTGGCGGAAGAGCTGATGCAGCAGGACGACATCGTGGTGATCGACATTAAGGATTATATCGCCCATCCGAAGGCGAACGGCTACCGGAGCCTGCACCTGATCCTGGACATTCCGATCTTTTTGTCGGATCAGAAAAAGCATATGCGGGCGGAGGTGCAGCTTCGCACGATTGCGATGGATTTCTGGGCGAGTCTGGAACACAAGCTCAAATATAAGCAGGACATCGAGGACGCGGACAGGATCGCAGCGGAGTTAAAAAAGTGCGCGGACACGATCTGTCAGGTGGACAACCAGATGCAGGGGATCCGGCGGATGATCGAGAGGAGGAAGTGGGAGAGTGAGGAAGAACGCGGAAAGGTTTTGGAGCACAGGATCGAGGAACGCGGCAATCTCATGGAGGACGATTAAATGGACAGACAAAAAATGGATCTGAAAGTGGTAAAGTATTTTTTGCTGGCGACGGGGCTTATCCTCGGAATCCGGTATTTTGACGTGCTGCTTGGAGGGGCGGGCAATCTGTGGGGCATCGCGGCGCCGTTGATCGCAGGCTGCGTCATGGCGTATGTGCTGAATCTGCCGATGCGCTGGTTTGAAAAAAGATATTTCCCCAATTCAAAAAAAAGGATTGTGAACAAAACCCGCCGTCCCGTGTGTATCGTGCTTTCGATTCTGGCGGTGGCGCTGATCGCTTACATGATCCTGCGGGTCGTAGTGCCGGAGCTGGTAAACGCGGTCATTCTCATCGGACAGTCCGTCCCGCCGCTTGTGGAGGGGATCGTGGACTGGCTTGTAAAAAATATGGAGGGCTTTCCGCAGACGGCGGAGGAGCTGGAAAACCTTCAGATCGACTGGAACGCGCTGGGCGATACGGTGTGGCAGTATTTAAAGAGCGGTTTAAGCGGCGTGCTCAACTCCACCGTTTCGATCGTAAGCGGCGTGATCGGCGGGACGATCCATTTTGTGATCTCCCTGATCTTTTCGATCTACCTTTTGTCCAGCAAGGAGAAGCTTGGGCGGCAGGCGAAGGCGCTGGTGCGCGCCTATGTAAAGCCTGAGCTGATTGAGCGGGGCAGAAGGATCGTGCGGACGGCGGATCAGACCTTTTCCAGCTTCATCGTCGGTCAGGTGACGGAGGCGGTTATTCTTGGAACGCTGTGCACGCTCGGGATGTGGCTGTTCCGTTTCCCGTATGCGCCTATGATCGGCGCGTTTATCGGGGCGACGGCGCTGATCCCGGTGGTGGGGGCTTATCTGGGCGGCGCTGTGGGCGTGATCATGATTTTGACGCAGGATCCGGTCAAGGCGATCCTGTTCGTCGTTTTTCTTGTGGTTTTGCAGCAGCTGGAAGGAAACCTGATCTATCCGAAGGTAGTGGGAAGCTCCATTGGGCTTCCGGGGATGTGGGTGCTGACGGCGGTAACGCTGGGCGGCGGTATTCTGGGCGTTTCCGGAATGCTGATCGGCGTGCCGGTGGCGGCGACCTTTTATAAGCTTTTAGGGGATGACGTAAGACGGCGCACGGCGGAAGCCGCAAAGCCCTCTTGCGGGAAAAAGGACAATGGAAAGGGGAGGAATCGTCATGTATGATATGACAGGTTATCTGAAAAAAATTGATGAGGTGATCGCGAAGGGACCGTTTACGGACAGCTGGGAATCGCTGTCGGCGTACCGGGTACCGGAGTGGTATCAGGATGCGAAGTTCGGCATTTTCATCCACTGGGGCGTCTACAGCGTGCCTCAGTTTGACAGCGAATGGTATTCCCGGAATATGTACATTCAGGGCTCGAAGGCATATGAGCATCACGTCGCTACATATGGGAAGCAGTCTGAATTTGGCTACAAGGATTTTATCCCGATGTTCCGGGCGGAGAAATTTGATCCGGACAAGTGGGCAGAGCTGTTTGAAAAAGCCGGGGCAAAATATGTCGTGCCGGTGGCGGAGCACCACGACGGCTTCCAGATGTATAAAAGTGAGATTTCGCACTGGAACGCATATGAGATGGGGCCAAAGCGCGACGTGCTCGGGGAGCTGACGGAGAGCTGCCGAAAGCGCGGCATGGAAAACGGCGCGTCGTCGCACCGGGTGGAACACTGGTTTTTCATGGGGCACGGGAAGGAATTTGACAGCGATGTAAAAGAGCCGATGGAGCGGGGCGATTTTTACTGGCCTGCGATGCCGGAGCCGGAGGATCATCACGATCTTTACAGTAAGCCGGAGCCGACGGAGGAATATATGCAGGACTGGCTCGTGCGTACCTGCGAGATCATCGACAATTACCGCCCGAGGATCCTGTATTTTGACTGGTGGATCCAGCATTCCGCGATGAAGCCTTATTTAAAAAAGCTGGCGGCATATTATTACAACCGCGCGGCGGAATGGGGCATGGAGGTGGCGATCAATTACAAACACGATGCGTTTTTGTTCGGCTGTGCGGTTCCCGACGTGGAGCGGGGACAGTTTGCGGACATGAAGCCGTATTTCTGGCAGACGGATACGGCGATCGCTTTAAATTCGTGGTGCTACACCGAAAACAATGAATTCAGACCCTATGAGGAGATCCTCTGCGATCTGGTGGACATTGTGAGCAAAAACGGCAGCCTGCTTTTGAATGTGGGGCCGAAGGCGGACGGGACGATCTCCGATGAGGACACGGCGGTGCTGACCGGCATCGGGGAGTGGCTGGCGGTCAACGGGGAAGCGATCTATGGCACGAGGACATGGCGCAAATACGGCGAGGGACCGACGCAGATCACGGACGGGCAGTTTACGGACGGCATTAAGAAAAATTACACGTCCCGCGACATCCGTTTTACGACGAAAGACGGTTATCTGTACGCGACGGCGTTGAAATGCGATGAGCAGGGAAGCTACTGCATTTCCGCTCTGGGCATTCAGGACGCCTCCCATCAGGCAAATTTCCACGGGATCATCAAAAAGGTGGAGGTGCTCGGGACGGATGAAGCGCCGCAGTGGAGCCGGGATGAGGAAGGCTTAAAGATCCGGACATCATACAGAAGCAGCGCGCCGGTCGTTTTTAAATTGAGCATCGACTGAGAATATGACATAAAAATGCCGCTGAGTAAAATCACCGGACTGTGCGGATGCTGCAGCAGCCCGGCGTATTTCAGCGCATTTAAGAAAGAGAAGGGCATGACGCCCGCGGAATGTAAAAGAAAGTAGATGGAGGAAGAAGGATCATTCTTCCTCCGTTTTTATTTCTCCCGTTACGGAATCCATCGTCTGCTGTACGATGCTTTCCATAATATCCCCGGTCAGGGCGCTTGCTACATAGCCGTACACGTTTCCGTCTGCGTCGATCATGAACGTGGTCGGGTAGGCGGAAATGCCGTACATGGCGGAGATAAAGCCAGTTTCATCCATGACGGTAGGGAAGGTGTAGCCCTGATCTTCCAGAAAGGCGGCGATGTCCTCGGCAGAGCCTTCCTGTCCGAGATTCGGGGTCGCCACGCCGAGCACGACGAGGTCTTCCTCATTTTCCCCGTACTTTTCGTAGAGCGCCTGTATTTCCGGCATTTCGGAACGGCAGGGGCCGCACCAGGTCGCCCAGAAATTTAAAAATACGGTTTTGCCCTTATAGTCGGAAAGGGTGTGCTCGTTTCCATACTGATCCACAAGCGTAAAATCGGGCGCGGGAACCGCGTCGGGATCGGACGGGGCGGATTCGCTGCCGCCGGTTTCGTCTGTCCGGGAGGCGGATTCGCTGCCGCTGTTTTCCTCTGCCTGTGAAGAAGTGCCGCCGTCAGGCGTTTTGGGTTCATCGTCTGCCGCCGTTTCCTGAGAGGATACCGCGCCGTTTCCGATGCCGGAAAGGTATCCGGTCATGTTGTTCATAAATCCGGTCAGCGTCATGAAGCCCATGAGGATGAGCAGGACAGCGCTGATCTTGACGGTATAGCGCACCACATTGCGGTATTTTTTGAAAAAGCCGAGCACCGCGCCGGTGAAAAGACCGACCGCGATAAAGGGCAGGACGAAGCCCAGCGTGTATACGCCGATCAGGAAAAATCCCTTTCCCATCGTGGCAGAGGAACCCGCCATCAAAAGCACGCTGCCCAGCGCCGGGCCGACGCAGGGCGTCCACGCAAAGCTGAACGTAAAGCCCAGCAGAAATGCGGGAACCGGCCCCATGGCAAAGCGGTCGAGCCGCAGGGGAAGCCGGTGTTCCTGCTCGATTTTATCGGAGCGTCCGAAAACGCCGAGCTGATAAAGTCCGAAAAGGATCATGAGGATGCCGCCGAAACGGGCAAACCAGATCCGGTTTCCGGAAAAGAATTTTCCGAGCGCGGTAAAGCCCAGACCCAGAAGAAAGAAGGTAAAGCTGATGCCCAGAACGAAAAACAGGGTGTTGAGCATTACTTTTTTACGGGGATAGGTAACAGTCCCGTCCGCCTCCACTTTTTTGGCGCCGCCCGCAAAATAGCTGACGTAGAGCGGGATGAGCGGAAGGACGCAGGGCGAGAAAAAGCTCAGGACGCCCTGCAGGAACACGGTAAGCGCAGAAACGCTCGTTTCGATGTTGAAATTCATGCAAAAAATCCTTTCTGAACCAATCGGTTTGTTTGCTACATCCTAACATGGATCCGGCGGTAAAGTCCAGACAAAAGGCGCGCGAGTGTGACGAGGTCACACTGAAAGATGCACCGCTTGGGGCGTAGTGCGATAATAAAGCAACAAGATGGATAATTCCTTACTGGATGTAAGGAATATTAACCATACTATAAATGAGCAAGTTCGTGATTTTGCATAAAAGAAAGACACCTTGAATTCGATAGTGTTGTATAATGAAAGTGACCAAACAAAGATTTGCAACATTTACGAATATACATCATTCCTCATTTATATACAACCAGTTTAAAAAATTAAACTTATGCAAATTTTATTCCGTGAAGTGAAAAGTTTATTTCCACTTTGAATACACAAAAGTAGATTTTAGTCTTTCACTCATTTCCACTTTCACAAATGTTGTATTTAGTCTTACACTTTTCATAGCAGGCAGTCGCCGGAAAGGGCGGTGTCTATTATGAAAACCCAAAACTCTTTTTCTCATTTAACTTTAGAGGAACGGCGTATCATTCTCGCCGGTATTACTAATGGCTCCACAAAAACTGCCATCGCTCAGACCATTGGCAAAGATAAATCTACTGTTGGCAAAGAGATTAAACTCCACAGATCTCTTACTCATAAGTGTAAGATGCCTCTCGAGTGCAATCATTATAAAAAATGTGTTTATGGACGTCTGTGTACTCCTGACTGCCCAGAGTACAGCCCTTTCCATTGTTCAAGACCCAAAGATGGTTTGTTTGTTGTGGTCAAGCATTTTTTTAGCCACAAGTGTTACAAAAATGCTTGACCACAACATTTATAAGTACCACAACAAAAAGCAACGGATTCTAAAATCTGCCTGAGAGCAGGAATTTGAATTTACTATAAATGCTTATCTGTGGATAGGCTTATTAAAGTCTGTATAAAAGGGATAATAAAATTTAATTTTGACAGAAAAAGGTTCCTATCGCGGCTTGCGCGACAAGAACCTTTTCTTGGGGGGGGAGTTTTTTTACACCCCCATAAGCAACGCGTCAAGTGCAATAGTGACTTGAACAGAGAGAAAGTCTGGGGCGCCTTGAGACGCTGTCCGGCATCAAGGGGTTATACCCAGCGAGTTGAGCCACCCGTTTTACGGGTGGCGGCGACTCCGTTGGTTGGTTCAATGAACATTTGATTCGTCGTTTTCGGGAGGAATGTTTGCTGTGCTGCACAATTTTACATGTTTTTGTCTGTATTCTGCAGGAGTGCATCCGAACTTCCCTTTAAATGCGACATAAAACGATTTTCTGTCATGAAAGTGAAGGTGTTTGCAGACCGCAGAAACCGTTAAATTTGTAGTGGTTAGCAGACGCAGTGCCTCTTCCAGATAAATTCGGCGGTTGGTTTCGGAAATGGATTCATTTGTATTTGATTTATAAATTTTATTCAAATATTCCGGTACGTAATTTAGCTGCAATTCATTCACTAATTCATTCATACAAAGACGATAGGGATGCGTTTGCAAAAAGGACTGGATTTGAGTTGTGATTCCCTGTGGTGTTTTTACTTTCAGTTCGATATATTGCTGAGAAAAAAACTGTTCATTTTCCAAAACAGAAATAATTCTTAAAATATAGCCAAATAAGAACATGCTGTAACCTGCCTGTTTTTGAGAAAGCTCTTTCTGGAATTGAGTTATCATTTCCATCATGGCAGAGCTTTGCTTTTCCTGAAACAGGAAAAAACCATGACTTTCGGAAGGATGCAGCAGATTCCAGCGAATGTGATGGAGAAAGTTGGACTGCAGGCAAAGGATATGTTCGTATTTAGAGGGGGCATCTGAAAAAAAATCTTTAGAAATTCCCAGAAAGAAGGCACTGTATCGACTGGGCATTAAAGCGCTGCGCAAGTGCAGATCCAGACTGAATACAGATCCCTTTTCAAATGTATAAATCTGCTGTTCAATGCGCAGCTTTAAGGTTCCGTCATAAACATATACCAATTCAAAAAAATCATGTTTTTTATTGGGAGGAGTAAAAACATTCCAATCTTTGGGCCAGATGATTCCGGTTGTAAAGTCAGTTAATGTATCTGTGTAGCGCATGGAAGAGATTCGGTCCACATCACTGATCATTGTTAAAAGACGCACAAACATTGGAGATTGAACATAAGCTTCTGTGTTTTCCGGGAATGTCCTTTTACCATGAACTGCCTTTTCAAGAATGATATATGGTGAATTCATAACAATGAAGTCCTCCTGATAATAAAATAAGAAAAAACCACATCTATTTTATGCAAAACAAGAAAAGCCTACATGACATAGTATATTCTGTTTGTATAAAAAAACAATAGATTGGAGGTAGAAATTATGACTATTGGGAAAAACAAACAATTAGAAGGTGCTAAAAAGTTAAAAGTTTGTGAAAAGATATCATACGGCGTGTTGGTTATGTCAGCCGCTCCGCTGAATGGTTTGGCATCTGGATATTTGCTGTTGTTTTATACAACTATTGTTGGGTTAGATCCGATTGCAGTAGGAACACTTTTTCTGGTTGCAAGATTTGTGGATGGCATCAGTGATCCGATCATGGGATTTTTTATCGATCACATGAAAAACAGTAAATTTGGGAAATACAGGTTCCTTATGATGATAGGTTCCTTTATTTGCGGATTGAATTTTTTACTGGTTTGGTTTGGTCCCTTATGGGCGCCTGCAGGAAAACTGGCAATCGCTTATGTAACATATCTGATATTTGGATTTACATTTGATTTGATGGATGTATCGAAAAACAGCATTCTGCCGACAATTACATCCAATACGAAGGATATCGTTTCTCTTGGGAAATATAATTCTCTTTGTAACCTGCTGGCGGGTCTGGTTGTGAGCATAGGTGCACCCATTATTCTTGGAAATGAGCGTACTTTGCAGTCTTATATTATAGTGATTGTCGGTACAGTTGTGTTTTCTGTTTTAACTGCAAATCTTGGAGCAGCGGGAGTAAGACAACGGATTACTGCAGTTAAGAAGGATGAAAAACATACCTTAAAAGAATATATTTCGTTGTTTTCTCATAAACCGGTTATTGCGCTTTTGTTTTATGCACTGTTGTTTACGATGTCCACCATGCTGACAACCGGTGTTAATACGCTTTATTTCACTTATGTTTTGCATGATCTGCCTTCTTTGGCCGCCGTTTCAATGCTTCAGCTGGTTGGCATCATCCCCGGAGTGCTGATGGCTGGGATTTTTATTAAAAAGTTTGGGGCAAAGAGAGTATTTTTGCTTTCCGCAATTTTTATGGCTGTATTTTGTATGATTCGTATGCTCAATCCGTATTCGTTGACGCTTGTGATTATTTCAACACTTGCGAATGGATTTGTTTTAGGGGCATATCAGCCTGCAGGCTCGTTGGTTGGCGTTGGAAATATCGATTATCTGGAATACAAAACCGGATATCGTGCAGAGGCGGCTTTGGCTTCAATGAATACCTTTTTTGCAAAGGTATCTATTGGTATTGCCGGTGCTATTCCGGGATTTTTGCTTGGATTGAGCGGATTCGTACAGAATAGCGATAATCAGCCGGATTCGGTTATCCGGATGCTGATAAGTCTGGTAACGATCGTTCCTGCGGTTTGTGTATTGGTGGGAGGAGTAATTTTCCAGTTTTTATACCGCTTAAAGGAGGATGAGCTTAACCGCATGAAAGAAGAACTTGAACAGAATAGAGCATGAAGAGATGTTTGATGGAATCAGAGCAATAGAAAAGGAGATCAGAATGGAAAAATATATGGATCAAACGCTTTCTCCGCAGGAGAGAGCACAGGATTTACTTGAAAAAATGAGTCTGGAAGAAAAAATCCGTCAGCTGGGGTGTACCATGGTAATTCCGGCGATTCCGATGGAATATCAGGATTTAAGTGGAGGTATTGGTGTTTCTATCGTCATGGGGGTAAACGATGATTATGCGGATGCTTTGGAAAAAGTACAAAAGTATATTATGGAACAATCTCCGCATCATATTCCGGCATTATTTCATGGTGAAGCGTTAGCAGGACCGGTATCTTTATTAGGGGGCAGCCTGTATCCTATTTCCATTGGGCTGGGGGCAACATTTGAACCGGAGATTGCCCGTGAAATGTCTGAATTTACGCGCAGGCAGATGCTTGCAAACGGTATCAGGCATGGTTTATCGCCTGTGGCGGATCTTGCAAGAGATCTGCGCTGGGGAAGAACGAATGAAACCTACGGAAGCGACCCGACCCTTTCGGCAGAAATGACAGTGGAATTTGTAAAGGGACTTCAGGGAGAAAACCCTGCGGATGCTGTAGCGGCAACAGGAAAACATTTTCTCGGATATTCTCAGACAGAAGGCGGGTTGAATTGTCATAAGGTTATGGTAAGTCCAAGGGAACTGAGAGAACAGTTTGCGAAGCCATTTGAAGCGGCTATCAGAGAAGCCGGTCTGATGAGTATGATGAATTGTTATTCGGCGATTGACGGTCAGCCTGTTTGTGCCAGCAAAGAAATTTTGACGGATTTATTAAGAACGGATCTTGGATTTGATGGTGTGGTTATCAGTGATTATGGTTCTGTGGCACAGCTGATGGATCCTTATCATATAGCAGATGATCCTACTGAAGCGGGAATTCGCTGTCTTGAAGCAGGACTTGACATTGAGGCGCCCGCCAGAATAGGGTATGATGATCGTCTGGCAATAGCGGTGAGAGAAGGGCGTTTAAGCGAGGATGTTGTTAATTTATCGGTATTGCGGATTCTTACTTTAAAATTTAAGCTGGGATTGTTTGAAAATCCTTTTCCGAGAAAAGAAAACTTAAAAGAGGCGATGGACAATACTGTTTCAAATCAGAAATCTTATCAGGCGGCACAAAAAACGATGACGTTGATGAAAAACAATGGAATTTTACCGATTACAGACCGGAAGAAAAAAATTTTGGTAACAGGTCCGACGGGAAATTGTCTGCGGATGATGTACAGTCATTATACAGCGGTCGCAGGTCAGGAAATGCTGGCATCGCTGGCGAGTGAAGGCGATACACAGCAGGGCTTTGATATTGCAGGCTTACTTGCGAATGCGGGAGAGGATGCAGGTGCTCTGGATCGTCTGACGGAATTTGCAATGTCCGGACAAAAAAATGGTATGATGGATAAATATGTTATTGATAATATGATTCGCAGGCTTTATCCGGATGCCAAGACAATTTATGAAGCGCTTTGCGATCATGTGGATGAAGTCAGATTTATAGAGGGATGCGACTATAAAGGAGAAGATGAAAGCGGTATTTCAGAAGCAGTTTGTGCCGCAAAAGAAGCAGATATTGTTATTTTGGCTGTAGGCGGAAAAAACGGCGTCGGACAATCTGCAACAACCGGAGAGGGAATTGACAGTGTATCTTTGAATCTGCCGGATATACAGGAAAAATTGATGCGTGAAATATATGCGGCAAATAAAAATATTGTCATTGTTCATACAGATGGAAGACCGCTTGTAAGTGAATGGGCGTATGAACATGCGGCAGCTATTTTGGAAGGGTGGCTTCCTAATACATATGGCGGAAATGCAATGGCAGATGTATTATGCGGAGTATATAATCCGGCAGGAAGAACCCCGGTTGATGTTCCGAGAAGCGTTGGGCATATGCCGGTATATCATTGTCAGGCAAACGGGTCTTCAGGCACAAAAAATCTTGGAATGATGGGGCTGGGTTACATTGATGCAAAAGCTTCTGTACTTGCACCATTTGGTTATGGTGAAAGCTATACAACATTTGAGTATCATGATATGCAGGCGCTGCTTGATGGGACAACGGGCACTGTGACTGTAACAGTGGAAGTGGAAAATACCGGAAAACTGCCCGGTGAAGAAGTTGTTCAATTATATGGAAGCGATTTGTGTGCAAGTATGATAAGACCGGTACAGGAGCTGATAGGGTTTAAGCGTATTTCTCTGCAGCCCGGAGAACGAAAAAGGGTACAATTTATTTTTGACATTGATTTCTTTGCCTTTTTGGATCGGGAAATGGAATGGATCGTGGAAAAGGGAAAGTTCAGATTGATGATAGGAAGTAATAGCCGGGATGTGAGAACAGAGCAGATGATTACTTGGAACAGGACAGAAAAAATTGATTATCGGAAACGTTCCTTGTATGCTTCTGCAGCGGTTTTATAAAAAATGGCAGGATGATGTTTGCTCACTTGAAAACGAGAATTGCTGGAAATAGCTCTAGGGATGTCCAACACTTGATGTGCTACCTTCTAGGTAGACCAGTGAAATCATAAAAACTTGTAATCTATGAAAAAACTGATCCAGCTCGTTTTCGTTTACGGCTGCAATATTATGCTGCTTTTCCTTGACAAGATCACGGTGGGCAATTTTACGATGTATGTGAACGCAGCGTCGAAATTTGCGGAAAATATGATGACGCTGATCAAAGGGCTTGTGACTGTCCATCAGGATTGCCGGTACATGGAAGTGTATCTGGAATTTATGGAGTTAAAGCCTACGGCAAAAACCGGGGAGAAGGAAGCGTCCGGCGGGCAGGATGCGGTGATCAAGTTCCGGAACGTTTCCTTCCATTATCCTGACCGGGAAGAAATGGTGCTGAAAAATGTTTCGGCTGTGTTCCGTCCGGGAGAAAAAATTTCCATCGTAGGGATGAACGGCGCGGGTAAAACGACATTTATCAAGCTGCTCTGCCGCCTGCTGATCCCGACGGCGGCACTGGATCCGTACACGGAGTATGAGATCTACCGGAAATTTGATGAGATCAGCGCCGGAAAGACCGTTTTTAATATTTCCCACCGTCTGGGGTGCTGTCAGCTGTGCGACCGGATCCTCGTATTTGCAGGCGGTCAGATCGCAGAGCAGGGCAGCCATGAGGAATTAAAAAATGCGGGTGGCATCTACAGCAGGATGTGGGATGCACAGGCGAAGTTTTATGTGACGTGATAAATGGGCGCACAGCGTTATGCCTTTCCGTGCCGCTTCCGGTATTCGCTGGGAGAAATCCCCATTTCCTTATGGAACAGCCTTGAAAAATAAAAAGGGTCGGAAAATCCGCAGGAGAGCGCGGTCGTCTTGACGGCGCTTCCCCCGGAAAGGAGCTGTCCTGCCTGACGCAGCCGGAAGTCCGTAAGGAACCGGCTGGGTGCGGCTGACAGCTCTTTTTGAAAAATGCGGTAAAGCGTGCTGCGGCTGACGCCGAGCATCTGGCAGAGCCTGTCGGCAGTAAAGGAGGAATGGTGATAATTGGTGCGGATAAGCCGGATGGCTGTGGATAACAGCTCGTTTTCCTGCGGGATGGACTGGGCAGAGGCAGGAAAGCCGTCCGCATAAATGCCGAGAATCGCGCGCAGAAGCCCCTGCGCCTCGGCGCGGTTTTTGCGGTAAATGTCGATTTTCTGGAGCCGGTCAAAAACAGCGGCAAGCGGCGTGTCCGTAAATGGCGGACATACCGGGGAAGCGGGGGACATGGCGCATTCCTGCAGGAGCGCGGCAGCTTCTGCGCCGTCAAATTCCACCCATGTGTATTCCCACGGATCGGCAGGATCGGGATAGTACCAGACCGTTTCATAGGGACAGATGAGAAAGCTTTCCCCGGCGGAAATGGAAAAGCGCATTTTCCGGGTTTCCAGAAAGCCCTTTCCGCGCAGGACATGATGGATGATGTAGATGGGACGCACGCCCGGCCCCCACGCATGGAGATCCCGGCAGTCCTGGCGTCCCGTGCCGCACAGGTTTAAGGCAGGCGCAAGGGAAAAGGCTTCTGAAAAAATAGTCATGAAAGCTCCTCCTTTTGACATGATAATCCATGCTTTTGCAACAAAACAGCATGGAAAAGAACGAAAATTCCATATTATAATGACCATACCTGAAAACGAAGAGGAGGTCAAGCATTATGGTAAAATTAACGCCCCCTATGGGCTGGAACAGCTGGAACACATTTGGAGAAAATATCAGTGAGCAGCTGATTATGGAGACGGCGGACGCGATGGTTGACGAGGGGCTTTTGGAAAAGGGCTATGAATACCTTGTTATCGACGACTGCTGGTCTTTGAGGGAACGGGATGAAAACGGCCGCCTTGTGGCAGATCCGGAGAAATTTCCCCACGGCATGAAAGCGGTTGCGGATTACGTCCATTCCAAAGGGCTGAAATTCGGCATGTATTCCTGCGCCGGAAATCTGACGTGCGCGGGCTATCCGGGCAGCTTTGAGCATGAGTTTGTGGATGCGGAGACGTTTGCGGAGTGGGGCGTGGACTTTTTAAAGTATGACTACTGCTACCACAGCCCGATCATTCCGGGCAAATATCTGTACCGCCGCATGGGGCTTGCGCTGGAAAACTGCGGCAGGGACATCCTGTTTTCCGCTTGCTCGTGGGGCGCGGACGAGACTCACGAGTGGATCAAGGAAACGGGAGCCAGCATGTGGCGCTCTACGGGGGATATTTTTGACACGTGGGAATCCATCAAGGATCTGACAAAGCAGCAGGAAAAGCTGCATCCGTTCAACGGCGTGGGCTGCTTCAACGATATGGATATGCTTGTGGTCGGCATGTACGGCAAAGGAAATGTGGGGCTTGCAGGCTGCACCGATGTGCAGTACAAAACCCATTATTCGATCTGGGCGCTTCTGGGCTCCCCGCTGATGATCGGCTGCGACATCCGGAACATGAATCAGGCGACAAAGGATATTTTGATGAATCCCGAGATGATCGCGATCAATCAGGATCCGCTCTGCCGCCAGCCGGTGCGCCTGACAGGCATCTGGTCGGGTGAGGATGTGGTTTTGTATTCGAGACAGCTTTTCAACGGCGATCTGGCGATCGGGCTTTTTAATATGAGCGATAAAAAAACGACCGTCAACTTAAATCTGGACGAGCTGGGACTTCCGCTGAGCACCCAAAGGACGCTTCGTTTAAAAGAGGTCTGGACGGGCGAAGAGCGGAATGTACCAAACGCGACGCTGCGCAGGGAGCTTGAGCCCTTCGACTGCGCCGTTTACCGCGGAAAGGTCGTGAAGCTGTAATGTCACAGTGCATGGCGTGCGGCAGGGAGCTTGTGCGGCTGGATGAAAGCGCGTACCGGAAGTTCGTAAACCGGGGCGCAAAGCAGTTTTTGTGCAAAAGCTGCCTTGCGGAAAAGCTGGGCGTGGAGGAGAAGCTTCTGGATGAGAAGATCGAGCATTTCCGGAGGCAGGGGTGCAGCCTGTTTGTGTAGGAGATATATTACGCAAATGATTGACAATGTAAATTTATTGTAATATTATATGGGCATAAAGGGAAGAATAATATTAAAAACAGGAGCGTGATATTATGGCAACAGTACCGACACAGGTAAGGATAGATGAAGAGTTAAAGAGACAGGCGGCGGAATTATTCAGTCAGCTTGGAATGGATATGTCCAGTGCAATGAATATCTTTTTGAGACAGTGTGTTTTAAGAGGCGGTCTGCCCTTTGCAGTAGAAATGCCGAAGTATAAACCGGAAGTGCTTGCGGCAATGGAAGAGGCAAAAAGGATCAGCAGAGACAGCGAAACAAAAAAATACAGCAGCTTTTCGGAAGCCTTAGAGGATCTGGAAGTATGAGATATAAGCTGGTTCTGACAGGAAAGTTTAAAAAGTCTTTGAAGCTTGCCAGAAAAAGAGGCTTAGATCTTGGACTTATGGATGATGTTGTCGAAAAACTGCTAAGCGGGATTCCGTTGGAAGAAAAATACAGGGATCATGAATTAAAAGGAAATTATAAAGGATTCCGGGAATGCCATATCCAGCCGGATTGGTTATTGGTGTATTTGGTGGAAAATGATATTTTGACTTTAACACTGGTTGATACGGGTACACATGCAGACCTTTTTTGCTGAATGAGAGAAGCAGGAATGGCGTTGACGGTATGTCCTGCGCTGCGGTATACTTCTTTTTGTGGTATATGAAAGCAGACGGCTTTTTTGTACCGAATTCAATCGAAAAAAGAGAGGTTTATGATGGGTACACTGGATTTGAAAATCACAGACAGTCTGGCAAAGGTATTTCCGGACGAGGAGCCTGCCGGGGCAGAAAGCCTGCGCATTTCGGCGCTGAAGGGGGAGACGGTTTCAGCAGTCGTGGCGTACTGGGGAAATCCGGACGAAAGAAAAAACTGGAAGGTAACGGTGGATGCGCCGGATGGGATCCGGACGCGCCTGCGCCTTGTGGAGCTTGTCCCCTCCTCCTATCCGTGCCATGCGCATCAGGACGACAATTACCTGCGGACGGCGCCGGGGCTGTTCCCGGATCTTTTGCGCGATCCCGACATGGCAGACGGCGCATATGCGGTTCAGGATGTGCCGGGACAGTGGCGCAGCCTGTGGCTGGATGCGGCGGCAGAAACGGAGTTTTGCGGTGACGCAGAGATCGCTGTGCGCTTTTACAGGGAGAATGGGACGGAAACGCAGGAAAAACAGGTAACGCTCTGCCTGCATGTGGCGGACGCAGAGCTGCCGGAGCAGAAGCTTTTGCATACGGAATGGTTTCATGCCGACTGTCTGGCGGATTATTATCATGTGGAGGCATTCAGCGAGGAGCATTGGCAGATTCTGGAAAACTTTATCCGCTGTTATGCGTCCAGAGGCATCAACACGATACTGACTCCCGTCGTGACCCCGGCGCTGGACACGGAGGTGGGCGGCGAGCGCACGACGGTGCAGCTTGTAAAGATCGTAAAAGAGGGCGGACACTATTCGTTTGATTTTGCGGATCTGAAACGCTGGATCGCGCTCTGTGAAAAATACGGGATCACCCATTTCGAGATGGCGCATCTGTTTACCCAGTGGGGGGCAAAGCACGCGCCTAAGATCATGGCATGGGAAAACGGGGAATACCGCAGGATCTTTGGCTGGGAAACGGATGCAGACAGCGGGGAATATGTGGAATTTCTGGCGCAGTATCTGACTGCGCTGACCGGATTTTTAAAGGAAGAGGGACTGCAGGAGCGGACATTTTTCCATATTTCCGACGAGCCGGAGCAAAGGGATCTGGAATCCTATCAGAAGGCGCGGGAGACTGTGCTTCCTTACATCGAGGGCTTTCAGACGATCGACGCCCTGTCGGATCCGCTCTTTTATGAAAAGGGGCTGGTAGAGCTGTTTGCGCCCGCTAACGACCATATCGAGCCGTTTTTGGAGAGAAAAGCGGAAGGGCTCTGGACCTATTACTGCACCTCCCAGTGGAAGGATGTGTCGAACCGGTTTATGGCAATGCCGTCGGCGCGCACGAGGATCCTTGGCGTGCAGCTGTATTTGTACCAGATCGCAGGCTTTCTGCATTGGGGCTTTAATTTTTATAATACGCAGTATTCCAAAAAGCATATCAATCCTTACGCGGAGACGGCTGCGGGCAGCGTATTCCCTTCCGGGGACTCGTTCCTCGTGTATCCGGGAGAGGGCGGTATGCCGGAAGAATCGGTACGCCTGATGGTGCTTTATGAGGCGATGCAGGATATCCGCGCGCTGGAGCTGCTGGAAGCGCTTGCAGGGCGGGAGCGGGTGTGTGAGATCATTGCGGAAGGTCTGGACGAACCCATTACCTTTAAAAAGTATCCGAAGGACAGCGCGTGGCTGACCGGGCTCAGGGAGCGCGTGAATGCAGAGATTGAAAAATTGATTTAAAAAGGATTTGTCCCTCATAATAAATGGGGCTGGAGGCTCGTTTTGAAGCCTTCAGCCCCATTATTTTATTCCGCAGCGTCTGTTTCTGACGTGCTCTCAGCATTTTTGGCTGTTGCGTCGGTTTCTGTGTTTTCTTCTGCTACAGCAGTTTCTGTGCTTTCAGCGGCTGTCTCCGCAGTTTCGGTTTCCACGGTCTGCGTTTCAGCCGTCTGTGTCTCAGCCGTTTCCGCCGGTTTCGGGTTAAAGTGACGGTAGATACCGAAGGCTGCGCCGACGGCGATGACTGCGATCACGATATAGGCGCAAATGCGGATCAGCTTTTTGCGTTTTTTCTGTTTTGCGATATTTTCCTTACGATGGGCTTTTTCCTGTTTGTAACGGTCTACTTTTTCCTGGCTCATGATACATTTTTCCTCCATAGGATTTTTAAGGGGCATCGCAACGGGCGTTCCTTCGTGTGCATCCGGCATGGGACACTGGCGAAGCTTAGGCTGTTACGGGGATTCCCTGCTATGAAAATAAGTATACCGGGAAAATGTGTAAATTGTGTGTCCCACCGCACATTTTCCCGGTATACCAAAATAAGGTCTGCAATGAAAAAACGGACTGCTCAGAGCGCCGTGCAGTAAATAACCGCGATCAGGATGCCGAGCAGAGCGCCTGCAAATACCTGAATGGGCGTGTGCCCGACAAATTCCTTGAGCTTTTCTTCATAGGAAAGGGGCTGTCCCATTTTTTCCCAGAAAGCGATCATTTCATTGAGCACCTGCGCCTGAATGCCGGTTTCGCGGCGGACGCCCCTTGCGTCGTACATGACGATGATGGCGAGAATGGCGGAAATGGCAAATTCAAAGCTGCCGATCCCGTATTGGAAGCCTGCGGCGGTCGCAAGCGCGCACACGGTCGCGGAGTGGGAGCTTGGCATGCCGCCGCTGCCCACGAGCCGCTCCGGGTCGAATTTCCGGTTGAGAAAGGTATAAATGATCGTTTTTAAGATCTGGGCGACGAGCCATCCGGTAGCTGCCGCCATAAAAACCGTGTTGTTGAGCAATTCGTTTAAAATTTCCATAAGTTCGCCCTCTTCCTTTGATCCAGCGGCTGATACGCCGCCTCCCCTGACTTGATTTTACTCGTTTTCGGATGAAAATACAATGGGAGAATTCGACGGGACGCTGACTGCAAGAAGAAAGGGCATTGCCAGAAACAGCGGGTAGGCATAGCGCAGATCGGACGCCACCGGAGTTGCGATGAGCAGCGTGAGGATCGTCCCGATAAACGGCAGATACAGGATCAGATATTTTTTGCACCCGTACAAAAGCTGGCAGCCAAACAGAAACAGCACCGCCCAGAAAAAAGCCCCGATGCTCCACAAAATGCCGTAAAGCGGAACGATGTCCGGCAGCTTTAAAAGGATCTCGCTGATCTTTACGGGAAGCTGTCCGGGCAGCAGATGAGGCCACGAAAGCCCGGCTTCGTTCGGGGAAATGCCCTCATTTGTCCGAAGATCGGCGGGGGCAGGGAAATAATAGCCCTTTGTCTGGTCGATAAAGGCGTTTACATAATCCGCCGGATATTTCAGCCCGAGCTGCGCCCAGAGACGCGCATAGTCTGCGGGCGCTTCTGTAATGGCGTCCGCGTTGTTGTAGGTGACAAGCGCCTTGACCGGGTCGGAAATGGAGGGGCTGTAATAGTCCGGGATCAGGGCAGCGTCCGTTACCACCCGGTCGATGAGCTCCTTTTCGGCGGGATCCAGAGGGCGGTTTTCAGAGACGACGCGGGCGACCTGCTGGAGCGGGATGGAGAGGGATTCCGTAAAGCTTGGACGTTCCACGCCGAAAGCGTTGCAGACAGGCCCTTTCAAAAGGACGGATACGGCGAGCACCGCAAGCTGCAGGGGCAGCATGATTTTGAAATGGCGCCGGAAGGCAAGGAGCAGAAACGGCAGCGTAAACAGGAAAATATACATGCCGTTGGAGCGCATCAGGCAGACCGCACAGCCGGAAAAAAAGCAGCCCAAAAGCAGCTTCCGGTCGCCGGAAAGGGACAGCCCCTTGGAGGAAATTTCAGGACTGGGCGCGCCGGATGCCGTTTTTTTCAGAAGCAAAAAAAGCGTCATCACATAGAGCAGGATAAAGGCGGAAAACAGCACGTCCTTCCACATGGTCACGGCGAAAATGCCGTTGTAGGGCACAAGCCCCCAGAACAGAAAGCCTGCGGTCAGGATCCAGCGTTTTGCGCCGGATTTTGCGAGAAGGGACAGGCAGCACGTTTCTGCGGCGGCAAGGGTCAGCATCTGGAAAACGGTGTAGCAGGCGATCCCGGCATTGACGCTTCCGGTCGCCCAAAAGCCGATGTGATAGAAAAAAGAAAACAGCAGCGTATGGGCGACGGGATGGTGGCTGGAAAACGGCTTTTGCCCGGTCGCCTGTAAAAACTGGCTGATGCTGTCCGGCGTCATGACGCCCGGATAGTTATAAAGAAACCAGAAAAGCCAGCACAAAAGCAGCCCGAAAAAACAAAGGAGCGTCTGCCTGCGGGTAAACGGGCGGGCGCTGCAGGTCAGGGCGCATTTTTCAAGCAGGAAAAAGCCCAGACGGCAGCAGGCGAGAAACAGCGCGTACAGCCCGACTGCCGATCCGATCAAAAAGCCCAGCCGAAACAGCGCGCTGTCAAAGCCGCCCATCATTTTTTCATAGGCTCCGGCGGCGTAAAAAAGCGTGTACAGCGCAGCGAGCGTCCGGCATACCGCAGAAAAGTGCTTCGGCAGCGTGCGTGCGCCCATCGCTTTCCGGACGGCAAGAAACAGCAGCAGGGCTGCGCCAAACAGGACGACAGAAAGAATATCCGCCGGGGAAATGCCGCCCAGCACGCACAGGGCGAACGCTGCAAAAAATGCCTGAACGGCGCTGGACAGCGCCGGAAAAGACCGTGATCTCATGGAATGCCTCCTTCATGTTAAACCGCTTCTGCCGCGTTTGGGGCGGATTGGAAATGGCGGTACTTTAACAACATTTTAGTGGCGCGAACCTGAAATTGCAAGGAAAAAGGAACTGCCGCTTTTGAAAAATGACGGTATCGGTTACTGCCTGTCGGCGGCGTCCGTTTCTCCAGGGCTTTCGCCCGGTGCGGACAGTGCGGCGGCTGACTGGCAAGCGAAGGAGAATTTGCAAAGGGCACGGGCTTATCCGGCATTCTGCCCGGGACTTGTCTGAGCGCGGCGTAAGCCGGGCGAGTTTGACCGGGCAGGATGCGTTTCGGATAAGCCCGCGTCCTTTGGCTCAAATTCTCTGTGAGCGAGGGCGGAAGCCGCCGTACTGTCCGCACCGGGCGAAAGCCTTGGAGAAACGGACGAACCAGCACCGGCGCGCAATGGTTGCAATCCCCTTTGGCGCATGGTATATTTTTGACAGACGGGGAAAGGAAAAAACAGATTATGTTGATGATATTGATCCAATGGTGCTATTTTGCGCTGGCGTCATTTCTGACGGGCTTTGCAGCGCTGACGCTGCTTTGCCGTCTTTTCGCAGGGCGGGCAAAGGAGGGCGGGTATCAGGTGCGCTCCGGCGTTTCCTATATGATGGCGGGGCTTCTGGTGCTGAATGTGTACGCGGAATATTTCAGCCTGTTTGGCGGCGTGGGGCTGTGGGCGAACGTGCCGGTGATCCTGTTTTGCATCGGAGCAGGGATCGTGCTCAGAAAGCGGCTGGCTGTGTTTTTTGCGGAAAAACGGGCAGAAACGGGCAGGGGGCGGTGGATCCTGTACGGTTTTCTGACGCTTTTGTTCGCCTACGGATCGTCGCGGGGGTATATGCACTATGATACGGGGCTGTACCATGCGCAGGCGATCCGCTGGATCGAGGAGTACGGCGTTGTGCCGGGGCTTGCGAACCTGCACAGCCGGTTTGGCTACAACAGCGCGGCGTTTGCGCTCTGCGCCCTGCTTGGGGGCGGCGGGCTCATGAAATATCCGATGCACTGCGCGGCGGGCTTTTTTGCGCTGCTGTGCGCGGTAAAATGTACGGGGCTTTGGACGCTTCCGAAGCGCAAAAGGGTGCGGGTGTCGGATTTTTTGTATATCGGCTGCATTTTTTATCTGGTGGCGGTGTTTCGGGAGCTGGTGTCCCCGGCGTCGGATTATTTTGCGATGCTGATTTTGTTCTGGGTGCTGATGACATGGATTGAGCTGTGGGAAGTAGGGGAAAAGGAGCTTGTGCCTTACGGGCTTTTGAGCCTGTATCTGGTGTATGCCGCGACGGTAAAGCTTTCGGCGGCGGTGCTTTTGGTGATGGCGCTCTATCCGGCTCTGCGCCTTTTAAAAGAGAAAAAATGGAAGCAGATCGCCCTTTTTATCGTGCTTGGCGTCGGGATCGCCCTGCCTTACCTGATCCGGAACGTGATCATTTCGGGCTGGCTGTTTTATCCGTTTACGTTTTTTGACTGGTTTGACGTGGACTGGAAGATTTCAAAGGGCTATGCGGACAGCGATGCAAAGGAGATCCGCGCCTATGCGATGGAGATTTTTGACGTGTATCAGCTGGAACAGCCCTTTTCCCGGTGGTTTCCGAACTGGTTAAACAGTCAGGCTGTATTGGACCGGCTGCTCGTGCTGGCAGGCTGGGCGGCGGCTCCGGTGAGCGTTGTGCTGGCGGCAGCCGGCGCGTGGAAAGGGCTTCGGGCAAAAAAAGAGTTGGCGGGCATGGAGCCTTTTGAATTTGCGCTTTTGCAGGCGGCTGCGGCGCTCGGCTTCTTTTTCTGGCAGTTCGGCGCGCCGCTTGTGCGGTACGGATATTTTTATGTGCTCTTTCTGCCGCTGACCGCTTTTGGCAGCCTGTATGTGCTGGCGCAGGGCGCTTTGGAACAAAAAAAGGGGCGCGGCACAGCGCTTTACCGGGTATTTATGGGATTGCTGGTAGCTTTTTTGCTCTATAAGGGGTATAATCTGATACAGATGACCGCAGAGCTTGGCGGACAGCCTTACTATATTTATCAGCAGGATTATGCAGACAGCCCGGCGGAAACGTATGAGGTGGACGGGGTAACGGTCTATGTGCCCACGGACAGGGGGCAGATCGGGTACAACAAATTCCCGTCGTCTCCGGTCGTGCAGGACATCGAGCTGCGGGACGGCACGCTGGAATCGGGCTTTCGCAGGCGCAGCGGCGCAGAATCATAAGGCGTGAAAGGGATCGGAAGCATGAAAACATACGGCGTGATTATGGCAGGCGGCGGCGGGACGCGTTTTTGGCCGCTGAGCACAAAGGCGGAACCGAAGCAGTTTTTAAACCTGTCCGGGAAGGATATTCTGGTAAACGAGACGATCGACCGTCAGCATGGGCTGATGGCGCGGGAGGATATTTTTATCGTGACAAATGAGAGTCAGGCGGGGCTGATGCTTGAACGCACGGCGGGACGCGTGGCGGAGGATCACATTCTGGCGGAGCCTGCGGCGCGCAACACGGCGGCGTGCATCGGCTATGCGGCGATGGAGATCCTGCACAAATACGGCGACGGCGTGATGTGCATTTTTGCGGCGGACGCCTATATCCGCGATGAAAAAGAGTATACCCGCGTGATGAAGGAGGCGGTGCGGGCGGTGGAAGAGACGGACGCGCTCGTGACTGTAGGCATCCGTCCGACCTTCCCTTCCACCGGCTATGGCTATATCCGCAGCGTGGAGGAAGCAGGAAAAGTGTGGCGCAGGGTGGAAGAGTTTGTGGAAAAGCCGGATTTGGCGACCGCAAAGGCTTATGTGGACGCAGGCTGTTATGCGTGGAACAGCGGGATGTTCGTCTGGAAGGCGTCTACGATTTTGCGGTATTTTAAAGAGCTTCTGCCGGATGTGTACGCCTGTCTGGAACGGATCGGGGAGGCAATGGGAACCGAGAGGGAGCAGGAGGTGCTCCATGAGGTTTATCCGGAGATCCCGAAGATTTCCGTGGACTACGGCATTATGGAGCGGGCAAAGGGCGTGCTCATGCTGGAAGGCGATTTCGGCTGGAATGACGTGGGAAGCTGGGATACGCTGGAAGCGGTGCGCAAGCGGGATGAGGCAGGCAATATTTCCGAAGGGGATACGCTTCTTCTGGATGCAAAAAACTGCGTTGTATACGGCACGGACAAGCTCGTGTGCGGGATCGGCGTGGAGGATCTTGTGATCGTGGAGGGCAAAAGCGCGATCCTTGTCTGCCCGGTCAGCCAGGCGCAGCGCGTGAAGGAAGCGGTCGAGGCGCTGGAAGCGCAGGGCAGGACAGAGCGGCTGTAGGCTGTCAGCCTCCGGCTCTGCGCCGTGCCGCCACGCTGCCCCTGCCCGGCGGGCTTGCTGCGTCAGGCGCCGGTCTCGCTCACAGAGAATTTGGATCAAACGCTGCAGGGCTGTTCGGGGCGCATGATGCCCGGTCGAACTCGCACGTCTTACGACGTGCTCAGACAAGTCCCGGGCATCATGCCGGACAGTCCTGCATCATTTGCAAATTCTCCTTCGCTCGTCAGTCGCCTGACGCAGCAAGCCCGCCGGCAGAGGGAGCGTGACGGCACGGCGCAGAGCCGGACGTTTCCGCTAAGCCGTAAATTTCGTGAAAAACCTCGAAAAATCTCGAAATTTCACGATGGCTTTTCATTTCCAATGAGTCGTTTGGATGATATGATAAAAAGCGACAGGAAAACAGACAGCGCATATTTCGCGGCGCACGGTTTTCCGGAGCAAAGAGCCGATTTGCGGCGGAAATGAGGGGATTATGACTGCAGAACTGGAAAGTACGCTGGAGCGGGACGTGTCGGAATTTATGCTGGAGCTGGGAATCCCGGCGCATTTGAGAGGATATTATTATTTACGGGAGGCGGTCGTTTTGTCCGTCTCCGACATGGAGCTGGTGGGAAGCGTCACGAAGCTTTTGTATCCGGTGATCGCGCGCGCATATAAGACAACCCTGCAGAGGGTGGAGCGGGCGATCCGCAACGCGGTCGAGGTATCGTGGGAGCGGGGAAATACGGATGTGTTTGAAGAGCTTTTCGGGTTCAGCCGTCTGACGGGCTCGGCGCGGCCGACCAACAGTGAATACATAGCGAGGATAGCGGACAAAATCCGCATGGAGATGAATTAAATGTTATTGAGCGTAATCGTACCCTGTTATAATGAAGAGGAAAATGTGCCCATTTTTTATGAGGAAATGATGAAAAATTCGGATTTTCTGGAAAAAGAGGGGCTGGATCTGGAAATCATCTATATTGACGACGGATCGAAGGACAACACGGCGGCGGAAGTAAAAAAGCTGCATGAAAAGGATGAAAGAGTCCATCTTGTGTCGTTTTCGAGAAATTTCGGCAAGGAGGCGGGAATTTACGCCGGTTTCCAAAAGTCGAAGGGAGACTATGTGGTAATGATGGACGTGGATCTGCAGGATCCGCCGTCCTTGCTGCCGGAGATGTTTTCGTACATCAAGCAGGGCTACGACAGCGTGGCGACGCGGCGCGTGACAAGAAAGGGCGAGCCGCCGATCCGGTCGTTTTTTGCGCGGATGTTTTATAAGCTGATGAACAAAATTTCCAAGACGGAGATCGTGGACGGGGCGCGGGATTACCGGCTCATGACCCGTCAGGTCGTGGACGCGATTTTGTCCATGTGCGAGTACAACCGCTTTACCAAGGGGATTTTCGGCTGGGTCGGCTATGAGACGAAGTGGCTGGAATATGAAAATGTGGAGCGTACCCACGGCGAGACGAAGTGGAATTTCTGGAAGCTGTTTTTATATTCGTTGGACGGCATTACCGCCTTTTCCACCGTTCCGCTGGCGATCTCTTCCGTGATGGGCGTGGTGTTCTGCGCGGCGGCGTTTATCGCGATCGTCGTTCTGGTCATCAAAAACCTGATCTATCACGATCCGGTGGCAGGCTGGCCGTCCCTTGTATGTATCATTTTGCTCGTGTCCGGCGTGCAGCTGTTTTGCGTCGGAATACTCGGGCAGTATTTGTCAAAGACTTATATGGAAGTGAAAAAAAGACCGATTTATCTGGTAAAGGAAGAGCTGTAACATGAAGCGTGACGGAGGGATCAGCATTGTAATGCCTGTTTACAATGCGGAGGCATATCTGGAAGCCTCCGTACAGAGTGTGCTGGGGCAGACTTGTCAGGACTGGGAACTTTTGCTGACAGACGACCATTCTACGGACAAAAGCGTTGCGATCGCGCAAAGCCTTGCAAAAAAGGACAGCCGCATCCGTGTGCTTTCCCAAAAGGACGGGGTAAAGGGCGCGGCGAATGCGAGAAATCTGGGAACGGCGCAGGCGCAGGGACGCTATCTTTGCTTTCTGGACGCGGACGATATATGGAGGCGGGACAAGCTGGAAAAGGAGCTTGCCTTTATGAAGGAAAAAAATGCGGCGTTCGTTTTTTCCGGGTACGAGTTCGGGGACGAGGAAGCGGCAGGCACGGGGAAGATCGTGCATGTGCCGGAGCGGCTTTCCTACAGGGAAGCGCTGTCGCGGACGGTGATCTTTACGAGCACGGTGCTGTTTGACCGGGAAAAGCTTCCGGACAGCCTGCTTGTGATGCCGGACGTGCCGAGCGAGGATACGGCGCTGTGGTGGCAGATTCTGCGCGCCGGGCATACGGCATTCGGGCTGGACGAAAATCTGGTGATCTACCGCAGGCCGAAAAAATCGCTGTCGTCCAATAAGGCGAAGGCGGTGAAGCGGATCTGGGGGCTTTACCGGAAGCAGGAAGGGCTTTCTGTTTGGAAAAGCGCGTGGTATTTCTGTTTCTGGGCGGTGCGGGCGACGCTGCGCCGGATCTGACGGGACATGGATTTTTACGGAGGAACACATGAGAAAAAAGGATTCTGCCAAACGGCTGATCATATTGGCGCTGGGGATTTTGGGGCTGTGCGCGCTGACGGGCTTTTATGTGCACGACTGGTTTGCCTATTATTATCATCATATTTACTGGAAAACGGAAAACCGCTTTAATTTCAACGGGCATGTGCTGATGGTGGCGCTGTATTTTGTGCTCCTGTTTTTCTTTTCCCATACCTATGGGGCATTAAAGATCGGATATTTAAAGCCGCTGGACATTTTTTTGTCGCAGCTTTTTGCGCTGCTGTGTGTAAACGTGATCTCCTATGCGCAGCTTTCGCTGATGTACGGCTGGTTTATCATCGGCGGCGAGCATATGGTCGCGATGACGGTGTATCAGGTCGCCTTTGCGGGAATCTGGGGCTGGGTGTGCAACCTGATCTACCGGAGGGCGTTTCCGCCAAGGAGGCTCCTTTTGGTGCACGGGGAGCGTCCGGTGGAGGACATCCTGCGGAAATTTGCGAGCCGTCAGGATAAGTACCGGGTGGAGCGCTGTATGAACATCAGGGAGGGCTACGACGCGATCATCGCCGCAGTGGGAGACTATGACGCGATCGTGTTGTGGGACATCCATACAAAGGACCGGAACGTGCTTTTGAAATACTGCTACAGCCATTCGATCCGCATTTACATGATGCCGAAGATCCCGGATGTGCTCATCAAGGGCAGCGAACAGCTCCATCTGTTCGATACGCCGATCCTTCTGACGCGGGAATACGCGCTCAATATCGAGCAGCGTATCGCAAAGCGGGTGATCGACGTGGTCTGCGCGCTGATTCTGATCGTGCTTGCGTCCCCGTTCATGCTGATAACGGCGGTCGTGATCAAGCTTTACGACGGCGGCCCGGTGCTGTATAAGCAGATCCGCTGTACGAGGGATGCGAAGGAATTTCAGATCTTAAAATTCAGAAGCATGCGGGTGGACGCGGAAAAAGACGGCGTGGCGCGCCTTGCGGCAAAAAATGATTCCCGCATCACGCCGGTGGGCAAATTCATCCGGGCGGTGCGCATCGACGAGCTGCCGCAGCTTTTCAATATTTTAAAAGGGGATATGTCCTTTATCGGCCCCAGGCCGGAGCGGCCGCAGATCATCCGGGAATACATGGAGGAAATGCCGGAGTTTGCCTATCGCATGAAGGTAAAGGCGGGGCTTGCGGGCTATGCGCAGGTGTACGGCAAATATAATACGACGCCTTACGACAAGTTGAAGCTGGATCTTTTTTACATTGAAAATTATTCCGTATGGCTGGATTTAAAGCTGATGCTTCTGACGCTCAAGATCCTGTTTACGCCCGACAGCACGGAGGGCGTGGATGAAAAACAGGTGACGGCGATGAAAAAGCAGGCGCGCGAGGAGGAGTAAATGTTGAAACCGGTAAGAGACGAAGGATTCTGGCAGGAGGGCATGGACGAGAAGCGCTTTGCCCTCTGGTTCCTCAATAAAACAGGGATTTTTATAGCGGCAGCTTTGGCTGGCGCTCTTTTTGCAGGGGGAATTTATCTGCTCGTCCGGACGCTGACAGCGGGGCCGCAGCAGTATCGGGCAGAGGTAATGTACTCGATCGTCTATGACATCCACGAGGACGACGAGGTTTTGAAGGATTTTGTAAACGAGTACAACGCTTATACATGGGGCGATATGATGCGCTCCGACCGGATCATGGCGGATGTGCTGCAGCTTGTCCCGGATGTGGACAGAAGCGTGATCGAAGCGTCTGTCAGCACGGAAATCGTTTCGGACCCGCAGTTTCTGACGGCGTATTTTACGACGGAGGACGGGGATCTGTCCAACCGGATCGCGGCGGCGTACAATCAGGCGATGCCGGAGTTTGGAAAAACGATGGAGGACCGGGGGCTTACCGCCATCGAGGTATGGAAGGCGGTTCCGGCGCAGCCTGTGGAGACGGAGAATCAGGCGGCAAACGCCGCTGCTTTAGGGCTTGTGCTGGGAATTATTGCCGGGATCGTGGGACTGTGCCTCTGGTATGTGACGGACGACACCCTGCTTTTGGGCGCGGATGTGAAAAAATGCTGCGATCTTCCGATGTACGGCTACCGCACAAGGCGGCTGGACCTCCGCTGGGAAACGCTGTTAAACCAGAACCTGACGCGCTGCGGGGAAACGACCGGATTTTGCGAGGTAAAGCTGGAGGACGTCCTTTCGGCGCGGGCGGATTATGAAAAGCTGCGGAAGCTTCCCGTCCTGATCTGCGCAGAGTGGGGGACGGCAAAGAGAAGCCAGCTTTCCTTTGCGCTGGATCAGCTTTCCATGCAGGGGGCAGAGGTGTCGGGCGTTATTCTGGAAGAGGCGGACGAGACGTTTTTACGGCTCTATTACGGACGGGGCAGGAAGGAGGAGCAGGGATGAGGCTGCAGATTCTTGTTTCGGCGTTAAAGCAGGACGTGCGTGCGCTGGCAGAGCGGATGAACCTGCCTGCGGACACGATACTGATCGACCAGTGCGACGAAAACCGCTATGAGGAATGGGAACAAAACGGCGTAACCGTGCGCTGCTGGCATTTTGCGGAGCGGGGCGTGGGGCTTTCCAGAAACAACGCCCTTCTGCGGGCGGACGGGGACATCGCCCTGTTTTCGGACGAGGATATTGTATACGACGGCGGCGCGGCGGAAAAGATCCTTTCCGCCTTTGAAAAGCACCCGGAGGCAGATCTGCTTTTGTTTAACGTGCGGGTGCAGGAGAGCCGCCGTACCTACTGGACGGAACGCTTCCACCGGGTGCGCTGGTATAACAGCGGCAGGTATCCGGCGTACAGCATCGCGGTGCGGACGCGGCGGATGCAGGAAAAAAACCTGACCTATTCGCTCTTTTTTGGGGGCGGCGCAAAATATGCCAACGGCGAGGACAGCTTATTTTTGCATGACTGTCTGAAGGCGGGGCTGCGGCTCTATGCCGTGCCGGAAGAGATCGGCGAGGAAAAGCCCCGTCCGTCCACGTGGTTTTTCGGCTATGACGAAAAATTTTTCCACGACCGGGGCGTGCTGTATCACGAGCTTTACGGCGCGCTGGCGGGGCTGATGGGGCTTCGGTTCCTGTATAAGATGAAAGGCAATCTGGACAAGCTGTCTGCGGCAGAAGCGAAAAAAGCGCTGTTTTCGGGCATCCGGGACGCAAAGGGAGGGCTGTGAATGGTATTTTATTTCGGGATCGCAGCCCTCACGATTGCGCTGGCTGCGCTGGTGGAGGGCAGACAGGGGCGGGCGGCAAAGGGCTGTGGCGCAGCGGGCGGTCAGTCTGCGGCGGGCAGCTATGGTGCGGCAGCCGGCGGAATTACCCGCCGCAGGGCGCTTGATTATGTGTGCCTGTCCGCCCTCTTTGTGATCCTTGCAGGGCTTGCGGCGCTGCGCGTCGAGGTGGGAAACGATTACGGCAAGTACGTGGAAAATTTCCACGAGATCTGGGCGGGGACGGACAGCGCCTATGTGGTGACGGAAATCGGGTTTAATGTTGTCGTATGGCTGGTATACACGCTGTCCGGCTATGAAAATTACCTGCTTGTGTTCGCCCTTTTCGGGGCAGGGACGGCGTTTCTGTTTTTAAAGGCGATGGACGACGAGAGCGAGGCGTTTGGCATGAGCTTTGCGATGTTCATGCTGCTGGGCGTGTATTTCAGGACGTTTACGACCGTGCGCTACTATTTTGCGTTGGCGGCGGCGCTCTATGGCATCCGGTTTTTAAGGCGCAGGGAGTATGTAAGCTTTTGTCTGTGGATCGGGTTTGCGGCGCTGTTTCACAAGTCGGCGCTTCTGGTGATCCCGCTGTATCTTGTAGCGCACCTGAAATGGCGCCGGTGGTTTACATGGGCGCTGGCGCTGTCGGGACTGCTTGTTTTTGTATTTCAGAAGCCGATTTTGGAGCTGGCGCTGCGGATCTATCCGACCTATCAGGATACGGTCTATCTGTCGCAGGACGTGGGGCTTGCGGAAAATGCGTCCGGCATTTTGCGGTGCGCGCTTATTTTTGTGCTGGCGCTTGCCTGCGGGAAAGAGAGCCGGGAGGACGACGGGAACCGGTTTTATTTGAAACTCAATTTCCTCGGGCTTTTGGCGTATACCTGCGGTTCCTTTCTGCCGCTGGTGTCGCGCATCGCCTATTATGCGGTGACGCCCCAGATCTTCCTCGTGCCAGGGCTTCTTTGCAGAATAGAGGATCAAAGGCGCAGGAGGGTGCTGACGGCGTTTGTGTTTGGCGTGTGCCTGCTGTATTTTTTGTGGTTTTTAAAAACGGCTTCGGGCGGCGGTATTCGGGTGCTGCCTTATAAAACGTGGATTTTTACGGATAAGGAGTGGATCAATGGCGCAGATTTCTTTTAGCATCGTGGTCGTATGCTTAAATGCGGGGGAGAAGCTTTTGCCGACGGTACAGAGCGTGCTGGATCAGCGGTACGGCAACTATGAGATCATCGTAAAGGACGGCGGCTCGACGGACGGCTGTCTGGAAAAGCTGCCTGCGGACAGCCGGATCAAGGTCGTCACAAAGAAGGATCAGGGCATTTATGACGGCATGAATCAGGCGCTTTCCTATGTGACGGGGCAGTATGTGCTCTTTTTAAACTGCGGCGATCATTTTCACGACGGGCAGGTGCTTGAAAAAATGGCGGAGGAGATCGGGCGCAGGAGAGGAAGCCTGGGCGGCAGGAAAAATTTTACGGAAGAGGAAAAAGGGCTTGCCTATAAGGAGCGGGAGCGGATTTTTTACGGAAACCAGTACCGTCTGGACACCAAAAGCGTGATCTATTCCGCGCCGGAGGTAAACGATTTTACCTGCTACCGGAACGTGCCCTGCCATCAGGTGTGCTTTTATGACGCGCGGCTGTTTGAAAAGCGCGGCTATGATACGAAATATAAAGTGCGGGCGGATTATGAGCACTTTTTATACTGCATTTACGAGCGGAAGGCGGAAGCGGTATATACGGAGCTTCTGGTGGCGGACTATGAGGGCGGCGGATTTTCGGAGACGAAGGAAAACCGCCGGATCTCGGATCAGGAGCACGCGGAGATCACAAAGCGCTATCTGGGGCGCGAAAAGGCGCTGCGCTATAAGGCGGTCATGCTTTTGACGCTGCAGCCTGTCCGCACGAGGCTTGCGGAGAGCGAGCGGTATGCGGGCGCTTATAATAAGGTAAAAACCGGCGTTTACCGGCTGCTGAAAGGAAAGAAGTGAGCGTATGAGGGTATTGTGGGTCTGCAACATCATGCTCCCGGCGCTGGCGGAGGCGCTGGGACAGGAATACAGCGTGCGCGAAGGCTGGCTTTCGGGTGCGTTCGGGCGCTATCTGGAGGAAGAGGATGCCGGATTGGAAATCGGCGTGTGCTTTCCTGTCCCGAAAGCGGAAGAGCCGTTTTGCGGGGAGCTTTCGCTTGGGAAAAAAGAAAAGAAAGTAAAATGCTATGGCTTCCGGGAGGATCTGGATCATCCGGAGCATTATGACGAAGGGCTGGAGCCTGCGTTTGCGCGGATTCTGGACGATTTTTCGCCGGACATCGTGCATCTGTTCGGGACGGAATTTCCCCACGGCTACGCCTGCGCGAAGATGTGGAACCGCCCGGAGCGGACGCTTACGGGGCTGCAGGGGCTTTGCATCGCCTGTGCCGACGGCTATATGGCGGATCTGCCGCTGTCCGTGCAGAACGGACACACCTTCCGGGATATTTTAAAAAGGGACAGCCTGCGCCAGCAGCAGGAAAAGTTTTATGCCCGCGCGGCGCAGGAGGAAAAACAGCTTCGTTTATCCCGCCATATCACGGGACGGACGCAGTTCGATAAAACGATAAGTCTGGGGCTGAATCCGTCGGCGGTCTATCATAAAATGAACGAGACGATGCGCCCCCAGTTTTATGAAGGAGGCTGGAAACCGGAGAGCTGTACGAGAGGGGAAATCTTTTTAAGCCAGGGAGATTACCCGCTGAAGGGATTTCATTATTTATTGCAGGCGATGAAGGAAATCCTGCAAAAATGTCCGGACGCCCAGATCAAGACGGCAGGGAACAGCGTCCTCGGAATGAACGGAATTAAGAATAAAATCAAGATTCCGGCATACGGGAAGTATCTGAGAAGGCTCATAAAGGAGAACGGGCTGGAAGGAAAGGTGCGCGTCCTCGGGAAGCTTTCCGCGGAGGAGATGAAGGCAGAGTACCTTTCGGCAAATGTCTTTGTCTGTCCGTCCGCAGTGGAAAATTCCCCCAATTCGGTGGCGGAGGCGCAGCTTTTAGGCGTTCCCGTGGCTGCCAGCCGCGCAGGCGGGATCCCGGATATGGTGGAGGACGGCGTGAGCGGGCTTTTGTTTGAAAAAGGGGACGCGCACGGGCTTGCGGGGCAGGTAATCCGCATCCTGACAGACGATAGGCTTGCGGAAAGGCTTGCGGCGTCGGAGCAAAGGGCTGCCGCCGCGCAGTATGACGGGGATGCAAATTACCGCAGGCTGCTGGAAATTTACGGAGAGATGCTGTGACGCTTCGGAATGAGGGGAATGAGGAGTGAAATGAAGGCTGTTTTTATATCGAATTATATCAATCATCATCAGATCCCGTTTTCCCGGGCGCTTTATGAGCGGCTGGGCGAGGAATACCATTTTATCCAGACGGAGCCGATGGACGGGGAACGGGTGCAGATGGGCTGGGCGCTGGACGCCGGTGCGCTCCCCTATGTGGTAAACGCGTGGGAGGATGAGGCGCTTTGCCGGAAGCTGATCGATGAGGCGGATCTGGTCTTTGCGGGCTGGACGAAGCGGACAGATCTGTTTTTGCCCCGGATGGAGGCAGGGAAGCTGACGTTTCGGGTGAGCGAGCGCATTTACCGCGAAGGGCAGTGGAAGGCGGTTTCGCCCAGAGGGCTTTTGGCAAAATATCAGGAGCATGTGCGCTTCCGCAAAAAGCCGGTGTGGCTTTTGTGCTGCGGGGCGTATGTGGCGTCGGACTTTTCGCTGATCGGGGCATATCCCGGCAAAATGCTGCGGTTCGGCTATTTTCCGGAGGCGCTGCGGTATCCGCTGGAAAGCCTTTTTGAAAAGAAAAGCTCCGACAGGACAGAGCTTGTGTGGGCGGGGCGGATGATCCCGCTTAAGCATCCGGAATTTGCGGTGCGCGCCGCCGCTTTTTTAAAAAAGAAGGGCTATCGCTTCCGCCTGCATATGGTGGGCGGCGGCGCGATGGAAGCCGAATTAAAAGAGGACGTGAGAAAAGCCGGGCTGGAAGAGGATGTGAAATTTTACGGCTTTCTGCCGCCCCAGCAGGTGCGCGATGTGATGGAGCGCTGCCATGTGCATCTGTTTACAAGCAACTATCTGGAAGGCTGGGGCGCGGTCGTCAGCGAGGCGATGAACAGCGGCTGCTGCGTGGTGGCAAACGCAGAGACAGGCGCGGCGCCGTTTCTCATTGAGGACGGCAAAAACGGGCTGACCTATGGGCGCAGCTATGAGGCGTTTGAGCGAAAGCTGGAAAGCCTGTTTGCCGATCCGGGCGCGGCAGAGCGCATGGGAAGGGCGGCGTACCGCACGATCGCGGAGGAATGGAACGCGGACTGCGCGGCGCAGCGGTGTCTTGATTTTTACGAGGGCTGGAAAGCCGGGGAGACGGTGCTGCCAAAGAGCGGCCCGATGTCGCGTGCGCCGAAGCTTCCCGCCCGGTGGAAATATAACGAAGGAAGGCTGGACGGATGAAAAAAGAAACGCTGATCAGCGTGATCGTGCCGGTATACAATATTATGGACTGTCTGGAACGGTGCGTAAAAAGCATCTGCACCCAGACGTGGGAAAATCTGGAAATCCTGCTTGTGGACGACGGCTCCACGGACGGGACGGGAGCGCTGTGCGACCAGCTGGCAAAAAAAGACGGGCGCATCCGCGTTTTTCATAAGGAAAACGGCGGCTCCTCCTCCGCGCGTAATCTGGGGATCCGGGAAGCAAAGGGGGAATGGCTCGGCTTTGTGGACAGCGACGACTGGATCGAGCCGCAGATGTATGAGCGGCTGTTGGAAGCGGCGCTTTTTTCCGGCGCATCCATCGCGCAGGCGTCCCGAGATGAGATCGATGAGGAAGGGACGCGCCGCCCGGACGTGTGTGCGCCGCCCAAGGAGGAGCTGACAAGAAGCGCGGAGGAATTTCTGCGGACGCTTCTTCTGCACGAGGGCGACTGCTCCTTTTGCACAAAGCTTGTCAAGCGGGAGCTGTTTGCAGGCAGGGCGTTTCCGGAAGGGAAGCTGAACGAGGACTTTTATTTGCTGGTGGAGCTTCTGGGGACGGGTGCGGCGGTGCGGATCGTGCCGGAGCAGCTGTACCATGTTTTTTACCGGATGGGAAGCAACACGCGCCGGAAGGATAAGCGGGAATTTTCGCGGGTGTTTGTGGATATTGTGGATAATGCGGACTTTATCGAGGAGCTGGTGGGGAAAACCTATCCGGCGCTTCAAAAGGAGGCGGTGCGCTTCGGGCTGTTCCAGCGGCTGGACTATCTGCTCCATATCCCGGTGGCGATGATGACGCGCACGGACGCGTTTTACCGGAACGTAAAGCGCTATCTGCGCGCCCATGTGAAGGATACGGTCACGAATCCGTACCTGACAAGGAAAAATAAAATCTATCTGCTGCTTCTGACGGCGGCGCCCAAAACGGTGCGCCGCGTGCACGGCTGGAAAATGAAGGCGGCAGGGCAGGGATAAAAGGCGCGCCCAGCGCGGGATAAAAAACAAGCGATGCATCGCCTGTCCGGCAGTGTATCGCTTGTTTTATTCTTCCTTATTTCACAGGCTTTGCGCCCGCTTTTTCCTGAAGCTTCTCGATGTTGCGCTTAAACCAGCCCTTTTTCTTCGTGTTCTGGGGCTGGGGCAGGCTTCCATGAACTGCCTTGACGCCGATTAAGTAAATGCCGCTGACGGTCGCCTTGACTTCCTTCTTTACGGGGACGATGTCGAAGATTTTCTCATCGCACACAAGGGACATGATCTGCGGGCCGATCTTTGCCTTGACGATCGGCAGCTTGGAGCGGCGCATAAGCTTGGGCGTGCTGTCCACGACCATCTGCGGCAGTCCCGCCTCCTTGAGCCTCATTTTCTTTTTGTCAATTACCAGCATTGTCACCGTCTGCTTATAGGTCTGGATCTGCTGTTCCTGTTCTGCCTGTTTTTTCTGCATCTTGTTGCCCAGAAAATACAGGGCAACGAGAACGGCTGCAAGCACGACGAGGACTACGATCAATACGATAACCCAGGGTTTCATGGTGATATTCCTCCTCTGATTTCTTATGAAATGGCAGCTTTCTGATGGGAAAGCTGAAACTATTACTATCTTATCAGAATTTCATGTATTGCACAAGGAGTTTTGTAATTGTTCGCGCCGGGGGGACGGGTAGTTGGCGGTTCCGCCCGGATGGAGCGCTGCAAAAGCGCGGCAAGTTTTATTGCGGATTCAGGGGCGGTACGGTATAATAGGAACATTCCAGCAAGGCACACGGGAACATTTCTATTACAAATAGGATATGCCCTGCAAAATGGAAGAGGGGAGGCAGAATATGGAAGTATGGAATGAACTGTGGATGTATGCGTGCGAAGCGGCGGCATTTGTCGGCGACCACATGCTGATCCTGAATTTTATCTTATCGATCATCATTATTTTTTTCCAGCGCAAGGAGCCCAAGTCCGCGTGGGCGTGGCTGCTGGTGCTGAATGCGATCCCCGGCGTGGGATTTTTATTGTATCTGCTGGCGGGCACGGATATGCACAAGCGGAAAATGTTCAAGATCAAAGGCATCGAGGAGCAGGTAAACGAGGCGGTGCGGCGGCAGGAATACAGCGTGCGGAGCAGGGAACTGGAGCAGAAAGCGCCGGAAATGAAGGAATTTTCGGATCTGGTATTTTTTAATCTGCAAAGCGCGGGTTCGGTGCTTTCCGGGGACAACGACGTGCAGATCTTTACGGACGGGAACGACAAATTCGATGCGCTCATCGAGGACATCCGGAACGCGCAAAGCTATATTTTCCTGCAGTATTACATCATCAAAAATGACCTGCTGTTCAACCGGATCAGGGACGTGCTCGTGGAAAAGGTGTCGGAAGGCGTTGAGGTGAGGATCCTATACGACGCGATGGGCTGCAGGAGCGTGCGGAAAAGCTACTGGAAGGAGGCAGAGGCGGCAGGGATCAAGACGGCGGTGTTTTTCCCGGCGCTGTTTGGACAGCTGAACCTGCGTGTCAACTACAGAAACCACAGAAAGATCGCCGTGATCGACGGGCGGATCGGCTATGTGGGCGGCTTTAATATCGGAAAAGAGTACATCGGCCTGGATCCCAAATTCGGGCATTGGAGGGACACGCATCTTCGGATCTGCGGCAGTGCCGTGGGCGGGCTTTTGATGCGCTACATCCAGGACTGGGACTATGCCGCGCGGGAAAATCTTTTTGCGGATCCGAAATATTTTGTGACCCATGAGGAAACGCCCGGCTCCTCCAAAATCCAGATCGTGTCCAGCGGGCCGGACTGCGTTTCCCAGAATATCCGGGACAATTATCTGCGCCTGATCCATAAGGCAAAAAAGCGGATCTATATCCAGACGCCCTATTTTATCCCGGACGAATCGATCCAGACCGCGCTTTTGCTGGCGGCGATGTCGGGAGTGGAGGTCAATCTGATGATCCCCTGCAAGCCGGATCATCCCTTTGTGTACTGGGCGACGTTTTCCTATGTGGGCGAGCTGATTATGGCGGGGGCAAACTGCTATACCTACAACAACGGCTTTCTGCACAGCAAGGGCATTTCCATCGACGGCGAGGCGTGCTGCTATGGGACGGCGAACATGGACATCCGCAGCTTTTCGCTCAATTTTGAAGTAAATGCGATGATTTACGATGAAAAGGTGGCGCAGGAAATGGAGCGGATTTTCATGGAGGATCTCAAGCTTTCCACCCGGATCACAAAGGATATGTACAAGAGCCGGAATCTTTGGATCCGCTTCAAAGAACAAATCAGCCGTTTGCTGTCTCCGGTCTTGTAAAGCGGGAGAAAATATGCTAAAATTAGAATATTACAGTCAATTAAAAAGCCGCCTGCGCGGCAAAAGGAGAGGAAGTATTATGAAAAGATTTGCGATGGCGATGACCGCCGCGTCCCTTGCAGCGATGATGCTGGCAGGATGCGGAGAGACGGATACCAACGAGACTGCCGCTGCCACAGAGAGCACCGCAGAGGCGGGTACGGAAGCAGAATCCGCTGCAGAGACAGAAACAGAGGAGAAGGTTTATCCGGAGGAGGCATATCTGGACAACCTGACGGTGGGCGACTATGTGGAGCTGGGCGATTATAAGGGGCTGGAAGTGACCGTGACCAAGCCCGAGGTTTCCGATGAGCTGGTAGATACCTATATCCAGAACATGCTGGAGAACAACAAAGAGAAAAAAGAAGCTGACCGCGCGGTAGAGGACGGCGACATTGCAGATATTAAATATGTGGGCAAGAAGGACGGCGAGGCGTTTGAGGGCGGCTCTTCCGACAGCTATGAGCTGCAGATCGGTTCCAATACCTTTATCGATGGCTTTGAGGACGGCGTGATCGGCATGAAGAAGGGCGAGACAAAGGACTTGAACCTGACCTTCCCCGAGGATTACGGCAATGCGGATCTGGCGGGCGCAGACGTTGTATTTACCGTGACCGTGAACAATGTATATGAAGAGGTTGTTCCTGAGCTGACAGACGAGTTTATCGCGGGACGCGGCATTGAAGGCGTTTCCACCGTAAAAGAATACAATGATTATGTATATGAAAACCTGATGAAGTCGGCGGAGGATCAGCGCGATGCGGAGGCGGAGAGCAAGGTGCTGGAGCTGCTTTTAGCAAATGCAACCGTTAAGGGCGAGGCAAAGGAGCTGACAGAGCGCTATTATGACCGTTTAAAGAGCAACCTGACCTATGCGGCAAGCATGTACGGCGTGGATCTGGCTACCTTCATGCAGTACAGCTACGGTATGGCAGAGGATCAGTATGAGGAAGAGATGCAGAAGGCTGCGAAGCAGACGACCGAGCAGCTGCTGCTTTTACAGGCGGTTGCCGAGGCAGAGGGCCTGACCGTATCCGACGAGGAGATCGAGAAGGATCTGGAAGAGAAGGCGGCAGATTACGGCTATGAGTCCACGGACGCTTACAAAGAGGCGCTGGGCAGCGAGCTGAAGGGTTACCGCGAATATCTGATGGTGGAGAAGGTAACGGAGTTCCTCGTTGAAAATGCGAAGGTAACGGAGGTTGCCGCAGCAGAGGCTGAGACAGCGGAGGCTTCCACCGAAGAAACGACAGAGGCTTCCACAGAGGAAACAACCGGCACGGAAGCTGCGGCAGAGACGGAAACCGGATCTGAGACGGCGGCAGAAACTGAGACAGAGACAGAATAATCTTTTATAAAATATGGAGGAAGTGAGGAGAGAGTATGGAACTGACATGCATCAAACAGTTATTCAGGGAAAAAGAGCAGTTTGCCGGTCAGAAAGTGACCGTTGGGGGCTGGGTTAGAAATAACCGCGACTCCAAGAATTTCGGGTTCCTGATCGTAAATGACGGAACATTTTTCGAGCCGCTGCAGATCGTATATGCGGCGGATAAGCTGAATAATTACGCAGAGGTCGCAAAGATCGGCGTGGGCGCTGCGGTGATCGTGACGGGAACCATCGTGGCGACTCCCGGCGCAAAGCAGCCCTTTGAGATGCAGGCGGATGAGGTTGTGGTAGAGGGCGCGTGCGGCCCGGACTACCCGCTTCAGAAAAAGCGCCACAGCTTTGAATACCTGCGCACCATCTCTCACCTGCGTCCCAGAACGAATACATTTCAGGCGGTATTCCGCGTGCGCTCCCTGATCGCATATGCGATCCACAAGTTTTTCCAGGAGAGGGACTTTGTGTATGTGCATACGCCCCTGATCACCGGAAGCGACTGCGAGGGCGCCGGGGAGATGTTCCAGGTAACGACGATGGACTTAAACAACATCCCCAAAAAGGACGACGGCAGCGTGGATTTTTCACAGGATTTCTTCTGCAAGCCCACCAATCTGACCGTGAGCGGGCAGTTAAACGGCGAGACCTTTGCGATGGCGTTTAAGAACATTTATACATTTGGCCCCACCTTCCGCGCGGAAAATTCCAACACGACCCGTCATGCGGCGGAGTTCTGGATGATCGAGCCGGAGATCGTGTTTGCGGATTTGAAGGACAACATGATGCTGGCAGAGTCCATGCTCAAATACATCATCCGCTATGTGCTGGAAAACGCTCCCGAGGAAATGAACTTCTTCAACAGCTTTGTGGATAAGGGACTGCTGGATCGCTTGAACCATGTGCTCAACTCCGATTTCGGACATGTGACCTATACGGAAGCGATCGAGATTTTGGAGAAGCACAACGACGAGTTCGATTATAAGGTTTACTGGGGCTGCGATTTACAGACCGAGCACGAACGTTATCTGACCGAGCAGGTGTATAAGCGTCCTGTGTTTGTGACGGATTATCCGAAGGAGATCAAGGCGTTTTACATGAAGTTAAACGAGGACGGAAAAACCGTTGCGGCGATGGACTGCCTCGTTCCCGGTATCGGCGAGATCATCGGCGGAAGCCAGAGAGAGGACAGTTTGGAGCTTTTGGAGAAGCGCATGGATGAACTGGGACTCAACAAAGAGGACTATGATTTCTATTTGGATCTGAGAAGATACGGCTCTGCGCGCCATGCGGGCTTTGGGCTGGGCTTTGAGCGCTGCGTGATGTATCTGACCGGAATGAGCAACATCAGGGACGTGCTTCCCTTCCCGAGAACAGTGAAGAACTGCGAGCTTTAAAATTTTTGGAAATAAAAAGGGCGGAATCCATTTTTATGGTTTATTCCGCCCTTTTTTTGTTGTATACTATAACAGGATATGAGCTTCGGGGGAAGTTTTAAGCTGTCTGCCGGGACGAAGGGGCAGACGGCGGGAAATCTGATACGGAAGAAGAAGGGGAAGACGGATGCGGAAACACTGGAAAGGACTTGTGGCAGCAGTGCTGGCGGTATCGCTGGCAGGACAGCCGGTCTGCGTTTATGCGGCAAGGACGCGCGAGGAGATCCAGCAGGAGCGCGAGAATAAGAAAAACGAACAGAAGAGCACCCAGAGCCAGTATAAGGAGAGTCAGGGAAAATTAAACGATCTGGAAGAAGAGCAGGAGGTGCTGCAGGAGGAGATCAACGAGCTGGACGCGCAGCTTGTGGAGGTTATTGCCAGCGTCAGCCTGATGGAAGATCAGATCGTGGAGACGGAGGGGCAGATCGCCAAGGCGCAGGAGGACTACGACGCCGCCAAGGCGCAGGAGGAAGCCCAGTATCAGGCGATGAAAAAGCGGATCCGCTATCTTTATAAAAAGGGCGATGCGGAATACATCGAGATCATGGTGCAGGCGTCCAACTGGAGCGATATGCTCAATCAGGCGACCTATATCGAGAAGCTGTACGAATATGACCGGCAGATGCTCAACCGCTATATTCTGATCAAGGAAGAGGTGGCGGAGAAGAAGAACGATCTGGAAGATAAAAAGAGCGATCTGGAAGCCCAGAAATATGAGCTGGAAGAGGAAAAGACTGCTATGCAGTCCCTTTTGGATGAGAAAAAGGCGGCGTCCAGCGATTACGATGTGCAGATCGCAAAAATGCGTCAGGAGGCGTCCGCGTACAAGGCGCTGATCAAGCAGCAGAATGCAGAGATTGCAAAGCTCGATGAAGAGGAAAACGCGATCATCCGTGCGGAGGAGGAGCGCAGAAAGGCTGCGGAGGCTGCAAAGAAAGCCGCCGAGGCAGGGACGCAGACCGCTTCCGCCAAGAAAACGTCCGGAAGCACTTCGGCGGTCACATCCTCAAAGACCGGCTCCAAGACGGTTCCGCCGGCGACCGGTTCCAGCGGAAGCGACATTGCGGCGTATGCCTGCCAGTTCGTAGGCAATCCGTATGTAGCAGGTGGGACGAGCCTGACGGACGGGGCGGACTGCTCCGGATTTATCCAGTCTGTATACAAACAGTACGGCTACAGCATCCCGCGTAATTCCACCGCGCAGAGGATGGCGGGAAGGGAAGTTTCCTATGAAGAAGCGCAGGCCGGCGACATTATTTGCTATGCGGGACATGTGGCGCTGTATCTGGGCGGCGGCAGGATCGTGCACGCCAGCACGCCGAGGACGGGGATCAAATACGGATATGCCACCTGACCGGTTCCAGCGGAAGCGACATTGCGGCGTATGCCTGCCAGTTCGTAGGCAATCCGTATGTAGCAGGTGGGACGAGCCTGACGGACGGGGCGGACTGCTCCGGATTTATCCAGTCTGTATACAAACAGTACGGCTACAGCATCCCGCGTAATTCCACCGCGCAGAGGATGGCGGGAAGGGAAGTTTCCTATGAAGAAGCGCAGGCCGGCGACATTATTTGCTATGCGGGACATGTGGCGCTGTATCTGGGCGGCGGCAGGATCGTGCACGCCAGCACGCCGAGGACGGGGATCAAATACGGATATGCCACCTACAGGCCGATCATCACGGTAAGGAGGATCGTCGGGTAGCATCGAAGAGGAATGAAGATGTTTTGACTGTGATTTCAGACAGAATCCTGTTGTAAGGGTTGACGGTCTGCAGTGAAATATGATAAATATAGGAGAGGATATTGTGTACACACGGATGCGTGTACAAATATAGAAGCAGAAATAACCAGAAAAAACGGAGGAAAGCATACATGGATAATTTAGAGCTTGCCCGGATGGCGAACGAAGTCCGCAAGGGCATTGTGACTGCAGTGCACGGCGCAAAAGCCGGACATCCCGGCGGATCTCTTTCGGCTGCGGATATTTTTACATATCTTTATTTTGAAGAGATGAACGTTGATCCCAAGGATCCGAAAAAAGCGGATCGGGACAGATTTGTTTTGTCAAAGGGGCATACGGCTCCGGGGCTTTATTCCGCTCTGGCGCATAAAGGGTATTTCCCGGTAGAGGATCTTGCGACCCTGCGCCATCTGGGTTCCTATCTGCAGGGACATCCCTGTATGCAGGAAGTTCCCGGCGTTGAGATGTCCACCGGTTCCCTTGGACAGGGGATTTCTGCGGCGGTCGGGATGGCTCTGGGCGCGAAGATGTCCGGCGAGGATTTCCGCGTATATACGCTGTTAGGAGACGGCGAGACGGAAGAGGGACAGGTATGGGAAGCTTCCATGATGGCGGGCTTTAAGCATCTGGACAACCTTGTTGTGATCGTAGACTTTAATAATATGCAGATCGACGGGACGCTGGACGAGGTATGCTCCCCGCTTCCGCTGGATAAGAAGTTTGAAGCGTTCAATTTCCATGTGATCAATGTGGAGGACGGCAACGATATGGCGCAGCTGCGCGCGGCGTTTGACGAGGCAAAGACGGTAAAGGGAATGCCGACGGCGATCATCGCCCGCACGGTAAAGGGCAAAGGCGTATCCTTTATGGAAGGCCAGGTAGGCTGGCACGGCAAAGCGCCCAACGATGAAGAGTACAAGATCGCGATGGCAGATCTGGAAAGGATCGGTGAAGCATTATGTCAGAAGTAAAAAAGATTGCAACCAGAGAAGCCTATGGGGAAATGCTGGCTGAACTGGGCGAGACATATCCGAATCTGGTCGTGCTGGACGCAGATCTTGCGGCTGCAACAAAGACCAGCGTATTTAAAAAGAAATTTCCCGAGCGCCACATCGACTGCGGTATCGCGGAAGCAAACATGATGGGCATGGCGGCGGGCCTGTCCCTTGTAGGCAAGATCCCGGTAGCGAGCACCTTTGCAATGTTCGCGGCAGGAAGGGCGTTTGAGCAGGTGCGCAATTCCATTGGATATCCCCACTTAAACGTAAAGATCGGCGCGACCCATGCGGGCATTACGGTCGGCGAGGACGGCGCGACCCATCAGTGCAACGAGGACATCGCCCTGATGCGCACGATCCCGGGCATGGTGATTTTAAATCCTGCCGATGCGGTAGAGGCAAGGGCATGCGTAAAAGCCGCAATCGAGCATGAAGGGCCTGTATATATGCGTTTCGGACGTTCGGCAGTCCCGGTCATCAACGACCGCCCCGATTATACGTTTGAGATGGGCAAGGGCGTTGTATTAAGGGAAGGTACGGACGTGACGATCGTTGCGACGGGCATCCTTGTAAATTCTGCGCTGGAGGCTGCGGAGAAGTTGGCGGCTGAAGGCGTGAGCGCAGAAGTGATCAACATTCACACGATCAAGCCTCTGGATACGGAGCTGATCGTAAAGAGTGCGAAGAAGACAGGAAAGGTAGTGACGGCGGAAGAGCATTCCGTGATCGGCGGTCTGGGCAGCGCAGTGTGCGAGGCACTTTCCGAGCTTTGCCCGACGCCCGTATGCCGCATCGGCATCAACGATGTGTTCGGGGAATCCGGTTCCGCGGCGGCGCTGCTGGTAAAATATGGTCTGGACGGCGAAGGCGTTTACAGACGTGTGAAAGAATTTGCGACCCGATAAGAAAGGAGATTTCATGGAGAAGATTCTGGCTCCGTCTATTTTGGCGGCAGACATCATGAGGCTGGGAGAACAGATTGAGGAGGTAAAAAGGGCGGGGGCGAAATACCTGCACATCGACGTGATGGACGGCATGTTTGTGCCGGCGCTGTCGTACGGCATGTGCGTTGTGGAGTCCATCCGCAGATCCTGCGATATGGTTCTGGACGTACACCTGATGATCATTGAGCCGGAACGCTATGTGGAAGCCTTTGCAAAGGCGGGCGCGGACATTATTACGTTTCATCTGGAAGCCTGTGCAGACGTGAGAGGGACAATCGACCTGATCCACAGCACAGGCTGCCGGGCGGGAGTTTCCATCAAGCCGGGCACGGATCTGGAAGCGGCGGCAGAATATTTGGACTGCATGGATCTTTTGCTGATCATGAGCGTGGAGCCGGGATTTGGCGGGCAGAAGTATAATCCGGAGGCGACGGAACGCATCCGCCGCGCATCGGAGATGATCTCCGCATGCGGACGGCGGATCGAGCTGGAAGTGGACGGCGGCATCGGCGCAGACAACGCGGAAATGGTGCTGGACGCGGGCGCGGACGTGCTCGTGGCAGGCTCTTCGGTGTTTGGCGATCCTGCGAAAAGGGCGGCGGAGATCATGGAAGTAATCCGCCGTAAAAACGGGGAAGCGTGATCAAGATAGAAGAAAAGAACGGGAATGAGGCGGAAGTCTCATTCCCGTTCTTGCTTGTATGCGCCAAGGCGCACACTTTTTTAAATTCTGTTTTATTTTCCGTCGGCGTTCAGATCTTTTTTACTTTGCCGTTGCCAAAGAGCACGATCTCATGACCGTCCTCCTCTGCGGGGCAGGAAAGCTCGAAGCCGTGGGAGGTCGCCTCGACGGTATAGGCAAGCCCTTCCCTTACAGAAGTATTCTTTTCGTTCGGGGCGTACTCTTTCAGGATCGCCTTGAGAACGTCGATGTCGGCGGTGTAGCAGCCGTGCAGGTCGAAGTGGATCTTTTCCGCATAGTAAAGCTTGCGCAGCTCCCACTTGCGCTTCTCATCCTCGGGGATGGAAAAGGCTGTTTCGCTGTCGTTTTCGCCCGCGAAGAACAAAAAGCCCCACAGCTCGGGATAATGGATGTTGATTACGCCGGTGGGCGCCCATACCCAGTTGTCCTCGGGAAGCGGCTTGCCGTTCTCGTCGGTGCGCTTGTGGTAGCCGTTCTCATCCACGTCCACTTTCCACTGAACACGAGAGAAGTTCAGGCGGTAAAAATCGCCGAATGCGGGAACCGGCTGTCCGGGCAGGCATTCATTTAAGGAAGCGAAGGGGATCACCACCTCAACGGACCAGCTGTTGTTTTTGGCGGAAGGGTCGTTGATTGTGCCGTCCACATGGACCGCAGTGCGCAGGCCGTGATAATCAAAGCCGTTTAACGCGTCGCCGCCGTCTCTGTATGCAATAGGAAGGAACAGATCCCAGACGGTGTTCAGTACGTTCATTTCAAACTCGTAATACTGCTGGGTATCGGAGTCGGGATCGATGAAGATCTCGAAATCGTTGTCGTAAAAGATTACGGCGTCACGGTCCGTAATATGCCCCCAGATCTCGTCGCCGTCCAGCTGAGCGCCGAAGTAGATGTTTTCATCGTCCCAGAGCATTTTTGCACGGGTAAGAAAACGGGGCAGGGGCATGTGGCTGCCTTCGATGTCCAGAAAAGCGTCCGTCCAGGGGGCATTTTCCCAGAAAGGCTTGTCGAGCCTGCCGTCCAGCGTAAATTCGCCGGCAGCGCGGCGGCATACATAAACCGGAGGCTGGAAATCGACGGCAGGAATGGGGATGTTGATCTTGCTCATAGCATTACCTCTTTTCTGCGCGGTTGGAAAACGGCGCTGTTATTACGCCCATTATACCATTGTGCAAACAGATGTACAAGCGCGGAAACAACACGAAAAATGAACAAAAGTGAACAAAAGTAAAAAGTGTTAAAACAACTTGAACAAAAAAGAGAGCTGAAAAAGCAATTAAAAATGTGAAAAAAGTATAAAAAGAAAGAAAAAACGCAAAAATATTGACAACGGGAAGCAGGTAGATTATTATTTATACATAATAATTTCACATGAAATTTTATAAAGATTTGACACTTTTTATTACACCTCTAAAAAAGAAACTGAAGCCGCCACAAAATAATGTTCACAAATATGTTCATAGGCGTGGGCTGAGCGGATAAGTTATACAAGCGCAGCACAAAAGAAGGGAGAAGTGTATGAAAGCTAAGCAACCTAAAAAGAAAGGAAATGCAAAACGGACATTTAAAAGAGACCTGTCCCTGTACCTGTTTTGCGTTCCCGGCATCATCCTGACATTTATTTTCAGTTACATTCCGATGTACGGCGTACAGATCGCATTCCGCCGCTACAACGCGAAGGCTGGTATCTGGAACAGCCCGTGGGTGGGCCTGTACTACTTCCAGAGATTCTTTGATTCGCCGTATTTTGAAATGACGATCAAGAATACCCTGATCCTGAGCTTATACGGATTGATCGTATCTTTCCCGATCCCGATCATCCTTGCCCTGATGCTGAACTCCTTCAGACATAAGAGATACCGCAAGGTGATCCAGACTGTAACCTATGCGCCGAACTTCATTTCCGCCGTGGTTATGTGTGGTATGATCATCCTGTTCCTGTCTCCTTCCGTCGGCGTGATCGGCAATGTCATCAAGATGTTCGGCGGCGATTCCGTCAACCTGATGGCGAAGAAGGAATACTGGCGTCACATTTATACATGGACGGGCGTATGGCAGACAATGGGATGGAACTCCGTTATTTACTTCGCGGCGCTGTCCGGTATCAGCCCCGAGCTGCATGAGGCGGCGAAGGTTGACGGCGCGACCAAGTTCCAGCTGATCCGTCATATCGACCTTCCTTCGATCCTGCCGACCGCAACGATCCTGCTGATCATGAACTGCGGCAGCATCCTGTCCATCGGCTTCGAGAAGGCTTACCTGCTGCAGAACGACTTGAACCTGCAGGTATCCGAGATCATTTCCACTTATGTGTATAAGGTCGGTATGATCAACAATGATATGTCGTACTCCACTGCAATCGGCCTGTTCAACACGCTGATCAACCTTGTTATGATCATCATCGTGAATAAGGCGGCGGACAAGCTGTCTGGCAACAGCCTGTGGTAAGAAGGAGGAAACATGAAAAAGACGAGAGAAATGGAATTTACTTCCAAGAAGAAAATTAAACGCTGTCGGGAAGACGTCATTTACGATGCGGTCATTTTTGTGATCCTGACACTGATCCTGTTAGTTGTAGCATATCCGCTGTGGTGGGTTATTATTTCCTCCATCAGTGATCCGTCTGCGGTATCCGCCGGCAAGGTGCTTTGGAGACCCATCGGCTTTACGTTAAAGGGTTATGCGGAAGTATTTAAGGACGAGCTGGTTATGACCGGTTTCGTGAACTCCATCATTTATACGTTCTTCGGCGTTCTTGTGAACCTGGCTGTTACGCTTCCTACCGCGTATGCGTTGTCCAGATCCAAGTTCAGCGGCAAGAAGCCCATCACGATCTTTTACATGATCACGATGTTCTTCAGCGGCGGTATGATCCCTACCTACCTGGTTGTAAGAAACATGCAGATGCTGAACACCATGTGGGCGCTGATCCTGCCCGGATGCTTGAGCGTATACAACATGATCGTTGCCCGTACTTTCTTCCAGACGAACATTTCCGAGGAACTGTACGAGGCTGCCGAGATCGACGGTTGTACACAGGGAAGATTCTTCTTTGCGATCGCCCTGCCGCTGTCCGCAGCGATCACCGCGATCCTGGTACTGTACTACGGCGTAGGCCACTGGAACTCTTACTTCTCCGCATTGCTGTACATCTCCGATCAGGACAAGTACCCGTTACAGCTCGTGCTGAGAAATATCCTGATCACAAACCAGAATGCACTGTCCCAGGCGGCGACGACTGCCGAGGCAAGAGCGGCGATGAGAGAGAAGCAGGAGCTGCTGGATCTGATGAAGTACTCCCTGATCATCATCAGCTCCATCCCGGTACTGGTGCTGTATCCTTTCATCCAGAAGCATTTTGTAAAGGGCGTTATGATCGGTTCCGTAAAGGGCTGATCCCCGGATTCCATTGTTGCTGTGACGGCATATGCTGCCTGACGACAGGATATGCCGTTTAAAAAGAAGCATAAATTTTAGGAGGAAAGTAAAATGAAAAAGAAATCAGTAGCATTACTGCTGGTTGCGGCAATGTTCGCAGGCACGCTGGCAGGCTGCGGCGGCTCTGAGAACGCAGGCGGCGGCAACGGCGCTGCTACTCCCGTTGAGGAGCAGACAGTAGACGCAGACGGCAAGGTAGACGGCCTGATGTATGCAGAGGGCCTGCCGATCGTAGACGAGGGAGCTTACAGCTTCTCTATCTTCGTAGACGACAGCAGCTCCACAGGCGAATTCGTTATGATGCCGATCTTAAAAGAGCAGACAGGCGTAGACGTTGAGCTGAAGCTCTTCCCCTACGAGACCGCTACAGAGCGTCTGAACCTGGACTTAAACTCCGGCGACTATGCTGACGTAATCGGCGGCTGGACATTAACAGACAGCATGATCCTGACATACGGCGTAAATCAGGGCGTATTCATCCCGCTGGAAGGCTACTTCGAGAAGTACTGCCCGAACATCACGGCAATGCTGGATCGTCCCGGCGTAAGAGAGAAGATGACCGCTCCGGACGGCCATATCTACTCCATCCCTTACGTTGTAGATGATACAACTGTTGGTTACACTCCTTTCATCAACAGCAACTGGCTGAAAAATGTAGGCATGGATATGCCCACCACAACAGAGGAGTTCGAGGCAGTCCTGCAGGCGTTCAAGGATCAGGATGCAAACGGCAACGGCGATCCGACAGACGAGATCCCGTTCTCTGCTGACCCGAACAACAAGCACATCGAGGGAATGACCGGCTGGTTTGGCTTCCCGATGGATAAGACCGGTATCGGTATGCTGAACGAGGAAGTTACCTACGGCGGTATCAGCTCCACATACAGAGAGTTCTTAAGCTGGTTCAACAGCCTGTACGAGAAAGGCCTGATCGACGTAGAGCTGTTCACACAGGATACTTCCACATGGGAAGGTAAAGGTAATCAGGATATGTACGGCGTATCCATCGCTTACGGCAGCAACGAGTTCTCCGGTATTCCGCAGAGCCCCGAGAAGCCCCCGTATGACGTACTTCCTGTCCTGAACGTTGAAAAAGGCGGTAAGTGGCTGAGAAGCACACCGGGTACAAACACCTACAGAACACAGGCTGTTATCACAGACAACGCTGAACATCCTGAAGTTATCTGCCGTTGGTTCGATAACGCATTCGCACTGGAGAACGGTATCGGATGTAACAAAGGACCTGTAGGCAAGATCGTAAACAAAGAAGAAGACGGCTACCATGCAATCGATATGTCTACTCTGTCTGAGGAAGAGCAGGAGCAGTACGCATGGGGCAATCTGTGGCCTCAGGCTCTGCCCAAGTACCTGCCCGAAGGCTTTGAGTTCATCGAAGAGAACCCGAACTACGATGAGAAGAAGGCTGTTGAGGAGACTTACGAGCCCAACCTGACAGAGAACGTAATTCCTTCCTTCTGGGTAGAGATGGACAAGGTAGACCAGTATGCGGATACTTCCACAGCAATTCTGGACTACTTCGAGCAGCAGCAGGCTATGTTCGTAACAGGCGAGCTGGATGTAGACGATGACGCTGCATGGCAGGCATACGTTGACGGCATCAAGGCTCTTGGTCTGGAAGACTGGCTGGCAATGCAGGGCGTTGAGAAGATCGCTGAATAAGGAATTTTATGAGGCGCAGACGCGCATGAGTGTGTAAACACAAAAAAGGCATATTACGAAATATTGTAATGTGCCTTTTTTTTATCAAAAAATCATTCAGAATTATCTTAATGTATGATGGAGGAACAAAATTATGATGCAGGATTGGTTCCGGCAGGCAAAGCTGGGTATTTTTATTCACTATGGTATTTATGCGGTGGGCGACGTTTCCGAGTCCTGGTCGTTCCACAACGGCAACATCTCCTATGAAGATTACATGAAGCAGTGCGAGGGCTTCACGGCTTCCAAATTTGACGCGGACAAATGGGCGGATCTGTTTAAAAAAGCGGGTGCGCAGTACGTTGTCATGACCTCCAAGCATCATGACGGCGTGGCGCTGTTTGACACAAAGTACAGCGATTTAAGCGTTGTGAAAAAGACCCCGGCTGCAAGGGATCTGGTAAAAGAGTATGCGGACGCGATGCACAAGGCGGGCTTAAAGACCGGTATTTATTTCTCCCTGATCGACTGGTCCGATCCCCGCTACAGGACGGTTTATCCGGAAGGCGCAAAGCCGGAGGACTGCTTGAAGGACGTATTTGCAACGCCGGCAGGCGGCCCCGAGGATCCGGAAAAATGGCAGGAGTTTCTGGAATTTAACAACAACCAGTTAAGAGAGCTGATGACAAACTACGGCACGGTTGACCTTCTGTGGTTCGACGGCGACTGGGAGAGAAGCGCGGCGCAGTGGAAGATGCCTGAATTCAGAGAGTATCTGCACAGCTTAAACCCGAACGTGGTATTAAATTCCCGTATGCAGGGCTACGGCGATTACGAGACGCCCGAGCAGGGAATCCCGCTGTACGGCCCCGAGGGCGTATGGGAGTTCTGCACGACGATCAACGATTCGTGGGGCTACCGTCCCAGCGACAACGACTACAAGACGAGCGGCCAGATCGTGCGTATGTTCTGCGACTGCATCACGCTGGGCGGCAAGATGCTTCTGGACGTAGGTCCGAAGGAGGACGGCACGCTGGATGAGCGTCAGGAGAAGATCCTGCTGGATCTGGGAAGCTGGATCCACGATCATGAGGAAGCGGTATACGATACGGAAAAGGGTCTGGTTTACCAGCAGTTCTTAGGCGGCAGCACGCTTTCCAAGGATAAAAAGACGATCTACCTGTTCGTATACGACAAGCCCACCGAGGCGCTGTGCTTAAAGGGCGTAAAGACTCCCGTGAAGAAGGTAAGCGTTCTGCATACCGGTCAGGAGCTGGAGTTTACCTATACAGGCTCCCTGCCGTGGAGCGGCATTCCGGGAACCTGCTGGATCTGGGCGCAGAACATGGATATGCATGAGTACGCGACCGTCCTGAAGGTAGAGCTGGAAGGCGAGATCACCTACAATCTGGGCCACGGCGAGGTTGTGACAAACAACGACTGATGCTGTAAGGCAAAAGTCGGCAGAGGATTTGCCGTTGAAAAGGAAGAGATAAAATAAAAATGTGCCGCACGGGTACTGTAAACCACAGACGGCCGTGCGGCATGTTCTTTTGTTCGGCGCACTCGCGCTCAGCGTGGGTGTGCGTTAAGGCGCACACTTTTTACAGGAAAGGGATTTGACAAAATGAACAAAGTGATCGGCTATGTGAGCACAAGGCATCTGGCAGAAATGCGGGAGGAGGACGTCCGCAGCCTTGATGTGATCAACATTGCCTTCGGGCACATCGTAGACGGGAAGACCGTATGGGATCATCCCGATGTAAAGCCTGCCCTTGCACGCATCCGCAGCATCAATCCGCAGCTGAAGATCGTATTGTCGGTCGGCGGCTGGAGCGCGGACGGGTTTTCGCAGGCGGCGTCCACGAAAGAGAGCCGGAAGCTGGCGGCGGACACCGCAAAGGAGATCGTTGCGGAATACGGTCTGGACGGCATCGACATCGACTGGGAATATCCCGGGACGTCCGTTGCGGGCATCGCGTCCTCTGCGGACGACAAAGTAAACTTCACGCTGTTTCTGGCAGCGCTGCGGGAAGCGATGGACAGCCTTGGCGAAGGAAAAATGGTGACGATCGCGGCAGGCGGCGACAGCTATTTTACACGGCTGACGGAAATGGACAAGGCGGCAGCCTATCTGGATTATGTGCAGCTGATGACCTATGACTTGCAGGGCGGCTTCCAGAAGGTGACGGGACATCATGCGGCGCTGTATGCGGGCGGCAGGAACCTGTTCGACGCCTGCGCAGACAAGGCGGTGCGTGCCTTTATGGAGGCGGGCGTCCCGGCTGAAAAGCTCGTGATCGGCATTCCCTTTTATGCCCGGAAGTGGGAAGGCGTGCCTGCCGTGCGGGAAGGCCTGGGCGTGGAGGCACAGACGGTCGGCGGCTTCGGCGCAAGCTACGGCGATCTGCTGGCAGACTATGTGGACAAAAACGGTTTCGTCCGCTATTGGGACGACGAGGCGAAAGCGCCGTGGCTGTTTGACGGCAAAACCTTTATCAGCTATGAGGATACGGAATCCATGGCGGCAAAGATCGCCTATGTGAAGGAAAAAGGCCTCTGCGGCGTGATGTACTGGGAGTACGGATGCGATACGACCCATACGCTGACAGAGTTTCTGCGTGCGGAAACAGACCGCGCATAAAAATTTTTTTGCGTGCAGAAAAGGAGCGCGCACAAAAAGGAGGTAATTATGGTTTCAGAACGTTTGCGGGAATATGCGGAAGCGCATTTTGAGAGCAGAAAAGGATATTTTGCCCCGATCATGACAAAGATCGAAGAGGGGCTTGCAGGCTGCACGCCGGATGAGGCTGCGCTGATGAAATTTTTCTACGGGACGATGCCCCTGCGCGATGCGGCAGAGTATGAGTTCGGCGTATTTTTGACGTATGTGCGCCATGCGCTGTGGCTGCGCGAAAATGTGGAATGGTGTAAGGAGCTGCCGGAAGAGCTGTTCGTGCATCATGTCCTTTATTACAGGATCAATTCCGAGGACATCAGCGACTGCCGCGCGTTTTTCTACGAGCAGTTAAAAGACAGGATCAAGGGGCTGTCCCAGAAGGAGGCGGTCATCGAGATCAACTACTGGTGCGAGGAGCACGCAGTTTATCAGGCGACGGATTCCCGTACCGCTTCCCCGATGACGCTGTTCCGCTGCGGAAAGGGACGCTGCGGCGAGGAATCCACCTTTACGGTAACGGCGCTTCGAAGCGTCGGTCTGGCTGCCCGTCAGGTGTACACCCCCCGCTGGGCGCACTGCGACGACAATCACGCGTGGGTTGAAGTTTATGTGGACGGCGAGTGGCATTTCCTCGGCGCGTGCGAGCCGGAGGAGGAGCTGGACAGAGGTTGGTTTGTAGGTCCTGCGGGACGCGCAATGCTCATTCACAGCCGCACCTTCGGGGATTTCGCTGCGGGCGAATCCGATGAGATGATCGGCAGGGAAGGGCTGATGGTTTACCATAACCACACGTCCAATTATACAAAAACGCGCCTTCTGACGATCCGCGTAAAAGACGAGGCAGGCAATCCGGCTGCGGGTGCGAAGGTATGGACCGGCGTGCTGAACATGGCGGAATATTATCCGGCTGCGACGATCATCGCGGACGAGGCAGGCGAGGTAAGGATCACCCTCGGTCTGGGCGACGTGCTTTTGCATGCGGAAAAGGACGGATTTTTTGCGGAGAAGGAAGTGGACGTGCTGGAAACTGCGGAGGCAGAGCTGGTGCTGACGCTGCCCGGCGAAAACCGTGAAAGGGCTGCCGGACATACGGGCGTACCCACATGGGCGCCGGAAGGAAGAACGGAAAGCCTTGTATGCGCGCCCAAGGAGCATATCGTGCGCGAAGGGAAGCTGACAGCGGAGCAGGAGCAGGCGGGCGCGGACAGGAACGCAGCCGCAAACCGGATGCGCGAAGAGCGCTTTGCGGCGTTTGGAAACGAGGAAGCAAAGGCGCATCCCGCAGAGGAAGAGATGATCCGCATTGCGGGCGAGAACTGCTCTGAGATCACAGCATTCCTTGAAAAAGACGGAAATCCCGACCGCGCAAAGCTTTTGCACAGCCTTGTTCCGAAGGATTTCAAGGATCTGAAGGCGGCGGTGCTGGAAGACCATCTGAACGTGGAAAGGGGCGACCTGCCGGAAGAGGTTTATGTAAACGACCTGCTCTGCCCCAGAATCCTGCTGGAAGAGCTGCGTCCCTATAAGAGCTTTTTAAGGGCGTACTTTACCGTAGAGCAGAAGGAAACGTTTGCACAGGATCCCGAGCGCATCTGGGATTTTGTGGAGGAAAAGATCCACTATGCGGCAGAGGAGGACTACGATACGGTGTGCACCACTCCCGTAGGCTGCCTGACGCTCATGCAGGGCAGCGATATTTCCAGAAAGATCCTGTTTGCAGCGATTTGCCGCAGCTTAAACATCCCGGCGCGCATCGACAGAAGCGTGATGCTTCCCGAATACTGGAAGGACGGAAGCTTCCATACGCCTGCGAAGCTGTGCCTGAATCAGGATGCGGCGGAAAAGGGCACGCTTGTGTTAAAGCGCGATCCGGAATTGAAATGGAACTATTATCAGGGCTGGACGATCGGACGGCTTGAGGATACCGAATTTATCACGATGGATTTCGAGGGGCTTCCTTTTGAGGAAGAGACGCTTTCCCTTTCTCTGGAAGAGGGCGTTTACCGTCTCGTGACCGTAAAGCGCCTGCCCAACGGCGACCAGCGCACCGCGTCCCAGATCTTTGAGGTAAAGGCGGGACAGACAAAAGAGATCGAGCTGATCGGCTGGGAAGGCGACGGACTGGAAAATCTGGAACGCCGCCCGCTGGGACACATCGTTTTGACAGACGGCGACGGAAACAGGCACAGCTTAGCTTCCCTGACGGAAGAAAAGGGCTGCATCCTCGCATTTTTGGGCGTGGGCGCAGAGCCGACGGAGCATGTGTTAAACGAGCTTCTGGACTGTGAAAAGGTATGGAACGAGACGGGCTGCCGCCTGATGGCAGTGCTGCGCGGCAAACAGGAGCTGGAAAACCTGACCCTGAAAAAAGTGCTCGGCAGACTGTCCGGCATCTCCCTGTTTTACGGTGACGGCGAGGGCTGCGGCAAGGTTGCGCAGATCATGGAGACGGACGCTTCCAAGCTGCCCGTGATGACGGCGGTGACAAAGGGCGCGGACGGCATTTATGCGTGCGCGGGCTATAATGTCGGAAGCGTTGAGCTGATGAGAAAGCTTCTGGCGGAGCAGGAGAACTGATATGAGGGAAAAAAAGCTTCCTGAGATCATCGTTTTAAACCTGATCGGGATCTTTCTTTACACGATCGGCATCCGCTGCTTTGCAGCGCCTGCCGGCATCGCGCCGGGCGGTTCCAGCGGTATCGCGATCCTTGTAAACTATGTGACGGGCTTCCCGGTCGGTCTGTTCACGTCCATATTCAGCCTGCCGATTTTGGCGTTTGTCTGGTGGAAAAAGATCTTCCCGCCGGTATTTGCGGCGCGGGCGGCGTGCAGCATCATCGGGCTGTCCGTGATGACGGATATGCTGGAGCCTTATCTGCCGGCGCTGGGAGACGATCCGCTTTTGGCGGCACTGTTTGCAGGCGCGTTCATGGGCATGGGGCTTGGCCTTGTGTATCTGGGCAATTCCGATACCGGCGGCATTACGATGATCGGGCTGATCGTACAGCGGTACTTCCCGCAGTTAAAGGTGGGTGCGCTTGTGTCGTCGATCAACATCTGCATCGTGCTGGCGTCCGGATTTGTGTATCATGACATCCGCAACATTTTGTATGCGGCGGTAACGGTGTATATGTCCGGACAGTTTATGGATATGCTCGTGAACAATTCCAACTCGAAGGATCTGATGATCGTGATGAGCGAATGCACCGACAAGGTGCGCTGCGTCTTTCTGGAAGAAAAGAAAGGCATCACGATTTTAAAGGGCGAGGGCGGCTATACGAGCGAAACGCAGCGCGTGATCATGGGCGCGGCGAGCCGCGCGGACTGCGCGCACATCCGCCAGAAGATTCTGGAGGTGGATCCGCAGGCGCTGATCATCGTGGCGGAAGCAAACAATGTAATCGGCAAGGAGTTCGGGCGGCTTTTATAAGGCTGCCCGGACAGGAAAAGAAAGAGCCGGAGGAATGGAAAGATGCTTGTTTTAACAGAAAAAAGGGATCAGTCCTGCTATATGGATTTTGTGTGGGAGGACGATCTTCACATCCGCAGCTACCGCATGGGACTGGAAAAGGTCTTTCACGGAAAATATCTGGAAGTGATGGCGCTTCCGCTGGACGATCAGATCGTGATCTTAGTCGGCTGCGGAAAGGAAGAGGAGCTGGGGATCCTTCAGGTAAAGGAGATCATGGCGGCGGCTGCCGCAAAGTGCCGCAGCTTAGAGATCAAAGCCTGCTCCGCAGACCTGACGTATTTTGCGGAAAAGCTCGGGCCTGACGCGGTGACGGCGGCGGCGCTGGGCTTGGGGCTTGGCGGCTATCCCTACGGCTGGGGCGAAAAGCTTGCGGACGCAGAGGGCTGCAAATTCGAGGCGATTGTGCACGACGAATATCTGGACGCGTGGAACGAGGGCATGGAGCTTTTGGACGGCGTGCTCTTTACGCGGAACATGGTAAATACGCCCGGAAACCACCTGCACCCGATGGATTTTGAACGGGAAATCTTAAAATACATGGAAGGGACGGGCGTGGAGGTGGAAACGCTCGTATACGGCCAGCTGCGCGCCATGAAGATGAACGCGCTGGCAGGCATCGGAGGCAGCAGTGAATATCCGCCCTGCCTCGTGGTGCTGCGCTATAAGGGCGATCCTGACAGCAAGGAGATTTACGGATTGGTCGGAAAAGGGATCACCTGCGATACCGGCGGCTATTGTCTGAAAGGCTCCGGCTCCATGGAGGGCATCAAGAGCGACATGGCGGGTGCGGCGGCTGTGGCGGCGGCTGTCCATGCGGCGGCGGCGCGGAAATTAAAGGTCAATATCACCGCCTGCCTGCCCCTTGCGGAAAACCGGATCTCCCAGTCGGCGCTTCTGCCTGGCGACGTGATCACCGGCTATTCGGGCAAGACGATCGAAATTTTAAACACCGACGCGGAAGGGCGGCTGGTGCTGTCCGATGCGATCAGCTATGCGGTAAAGGACGAGGGCGTAACGAAGCTTTTGGACATCGCGACGCTGACCGGAGCCGTTGCGAATATGCTCGGGAATACGTGCGCGGGCGCGCTTTCGGACAACGACGAATTTTACGGGCTTTTGGAAAGGGCGCTGCCCCATTCGGCGGAGCGCTATCTGCGGATCCCTTACGGCCCGGAGCATGAAAGGATGATCGACAGCAGCGTGGCGTCCGTAAAAAATATGGGAGGAAGCGTCTGCGGCACGATCACGGCGGGGCTGTTTCTGCGCCGCTTCTGCGAAGGAAAGCCCTGGATCCACTTAGACATCGCGGGAACCGCATGGTGTGGCAGCCCGACCTATGCGTTTGAGAGCACAGGCGCGACGGGCGCGGCAGTCACTACACTGTATTACATGATGAAAGAAGCGCAGGAATAAAAAAGCGCTTTTTTTGGAGGGGAACATGAATACAAAATTTCAGACACGGCAGGATTACGAGGAGGCGTTCGAGGCGCTGATCAGACCGCTTCCAAAATATTATTCGGAAGGGAAGGCGCGCATGATGCCCGGCTGTACGGGCGTTTCCTACGGCGAGTACACGGCGGGGCTGGAAGGCTTTTCCCGCGTACTCTGGGGGCTTGTTCCCTACTGGAAGGGCGGGAAGGACAGCTGCCTCGATGACATTGTGCTCGAAGGGATCACAAACGGTACGGACCCGTCCCATCCGGAATACTGGGGAACATATCACGGCGTGCATCAGGCGTATGTGGAAATGGCTGCGCCTGCCTACGGCATTCTTCTGACGCCCGGAAAAATATGGGAGCCGTTAAGCCAAAAGGCAAAGGAAAATTTTGCCGCATGGCTTTACCAGATCAACTACAATCTGATCCCGGACAATAACTGGCGGTTTTTCCGGGTACTCGTCAACTGCGCGCTGCGGCGCGTGGGGATGCGCTACAGCAGCGAGCGGCTGGAGGAGGATCTGAACCGGATCGACGAATTTTACCGGGGAGACGGCTGGTATTCGGACGGCATGACCCAGCAGAGGGATTATTATATCGCCTTTGCGATGCACTTTTATTCCCTGCTGTATGTGGGGCTCTGCGAAAAGGACGATCCCGAAAGGTGCAGGACGTACCGGGAGCGGGCGCGGATCTTTGCAAAGGATTTCATTTACTGGTTCGGCACAAGGGGCGAGGCGCTGCCCTTCGGACGCAGCCTGACCTACCGGTTTGCGCAGGGATGCTTCTGGGGCGCGCTGGCGTTTGCAGATGAGGAGGCGATGCCGTGGGGCGTGGTCAAGGGAATTATAAACCGGCATTTCCGCTGGTGGTTTTCCCAGCCGATCCTGGACTGTGAGGACAAGCTGACGCTGGGCTATGCGTACCCGAACCTGACGATGTGCGAGGGCTACAATGCGCCCGGTTCGCCCTACTGGTCGTTTAAAAGCTTTGTGATGCTGGCGCTGCCGGAGGACCATCCGTTCTGGCAGGCGGAGGAAGAGGAGCTGCCGGCGCTGGAAGAAACGCGTTTCCTGCCGCATGCGCGGATGCTTGTTTCCAGAGGGAAGGACGGCTATGTGACGGCGCTGACCTCGGGGCAGTACGCGGGCTGGGAGCCTGCGTTTACCGCAGAAAAATATGAGAAATTCGCCTATTCCTCGGCGTTTGGCTTTCAGGTTTCGCGGGCGTACAACGAGCTGCATCTGACCGCTCCCGACAACATGCTGGCTTTTTACAAAGACGGGCTGTACCATGTGAGAAGAAGGTGCGAAAGCGTGACGTGCGAACCTGACCGGATCGTTTCCGTATGGAAGCCGCTGGACGATGTGACGGTAGAAACAGAGCTTCGGCTTTGTGAAGGCGGGCATATCAGAAAGCATACGATCACGTCGAAGATCGCCTGCAGGGCGGCAGAGGGCGGTTTTGCGCTGCCGATGCGCGACCCGGACGAGACGCGCCAGATCGCAGGAGATAGCGGGCTGCTGCAGGCGGGCATTGAAAACGGCTTCGGCATCAGCCGGCTGACGCTGTTAAAGGGGACGGGAAAGCCCGGCAGGACAGACTGCGAGCCGAATGTCAATCTTTTGTACCCGCGCACGGCGGTTCCGTATTTTGAATATGAAATCCCGGCGGGCGTGACGGAAATTGAAATTTTTGTGGAAGGGATTACGAAATAAAAAAGGTAAAAAGCGATGAAAAAAGTTTTGGGGTATGTGATACAGGATTCCGTTGTGACACAGGAGCAGGCAAATATCCTGACCCACATCCATGTGGCATTCGGCAAGCTGACGATGGAGGGAGACATCGTATTTGACTATCATCCGTTTGTAAAGCAGATGGAGCAGGTGCGCAGCTGGAACCCGGACATTAAGATCATTTTGTCGGTCGTTCCGCAGGAGCCGGACGCGTTTACGGTCGTGAGCGCTTCCAAAGAGCTTCGGGAAAACGTGGCAAAAACCTGCGCGCGCCTCGTGTCGCAGGACGGCTTTGACGGCGTGGACTTTGACTGGGAATATCCGTGCGTCCCGTCAAACGGCATGAACTGCACGCCCGACGACCGGCATAATTACACGCTTTTGTGTGAGGCGGCAAAGCGGGGCATGGAGTCTGTGGGCGGCGGAAGTGTTTCCATCGCGGCGGGCGCGGATCTGTATTATATCGACAGCATCGAACCGGAAAGGATGGCAGAGGTGCTGGATTATGTGTGCCTGATGACCTACGACTTAAAGTGCGGCTTCCACGCGCTTTCCGGACATCACACGGCGCTGTATTCGTCCACCGGGGATATTTTTAAAAACAGCTGCGATCAGGCGCTGCGCCTGTTTGAAAACGCAGGCTTCCCGAAGGAAAAGCTTTTGATGGGCGCTGCATTTTATTCGAGAAAATGGGACGACGTGCCGGACCGCTATCACGGATTTTTGCAGCTGGCAAAGACCGGCGGCGGGTACGGGCCAAACTATGATAAGCTGGAAGAGGAGTACATCAACAAAAACGGCTATGTCCGCTACTGGGACGACGAGGCGAAAGCGCCGTTTCTGTTCAACGGCTCCACGTTTATCAGCTACGACGATGCAGAATCGCTGACGCACAAGTGCGAATATGTAAAAAGGGAAGGCATCGGCGGTATTTTTTACTGGTGTCACAGCGGTGATCCAAAGAGCGTCCTGTTAAGAACGATCGGGGACGCGATCAAGGGATAACCGGAAACAAACGATAAAGAACGGGGAACAGCCCTGGCGGCGCGGCATGGAAGAAGCGCTGCCGGGGCTGTTTCTTAATTCTTTTTGTAATTCGCAATTTCATAATGACGCAGGCGGGCGCGTATGGTACACTGGAAATGCTGAAAACAAAAACAGGCGGCGTCAGGCGCTGCCGGAGAAAGTGCGGAGGTACGTAGGATGAAGAAAAGGATCATGCCGGTGCTGGTCGCGATGGGGCTGATCGTCCTGATCGTGGCGGCAGCAGGAGGCGTTTTCTTATATCAGAGGTATTCCTATTCCAAAGAAGAAGCGGATGTAAACGCCTATTTCGGGCTTGGATCGCCGGAGGAGATGGCGGTCGTATTAAACGACGGGCTGGCAGAGCAGAAGGGGCTGTGGAAGGACGGCCACTGCTATTTGACGCTGGATGCGGTGCATGAGCTGTTAAACGGCAGATTTTATGCGGATCACAATGAGAAGCTTCTGCTGTATACGCTGCCGGACCACACGGAGCGGATCGGGTTTGGGGAGAGCACAAGCGAGGGCTATACGGCGGCGTTTGAGCAGGACGGGAACGTGTGGCTGGCGCTGGATTATGTGAAGCGTTATACCGATATGGAATTTACGGTTTATACGGAGCCGAACCGGGCTGTGATCACGACCTCATGGCAGGAGCGCCAGACGGCGGAGGTAAAGAAGGATACGGCGCTTAGGGTGCGCGGCGGCGTTAAGAGCGAAATTTTAGCCCCGCTGGAAAAGGGCGCGCAGGTAACGGTGCTTGAGCAGATGGAAAACTGGGCGAAGGTGCAGACGCAGGACGGCTATATCGGCTATGCGGAGCTGCGGCGGCTGACGGAGCCTGCGGCAGTCATTCCAGAGAAAAACACGGGATATACGGAGCCGGATTATACGGGCAATGTGCGGGACCACAAGATCAATCTGGCGTGGCATCAGGTGACGACGGAGGCGGCAAATGCTACGCTTGCAAGCTATATGAGCGGCGTGACGGGCGTGAACGTGATCTCGCCCACATGGTATTCCCTCTATGACAACGAGGGGATTCTGGACGGCATCGCAAGCCCGGAATATGTGGAGCAGGCGCACGCCATGGGGCTTGAGGTATGGGCGCTGATCGATGATTTTACGCACCGGGCGGATAACGGCGTGGATCCCCAGCAGGTGCTTTCCTATACGAGCAAGCGGACGGCGATCATCGACATGCTCATGATCGAGGCGGACAGATGTGGTTTCGACGGCATTAACGTGGACTTTGAGAAGATCACGGACGAGGGCGGGGAGGACTATATCCAGTTCATTCGGGAGCTGTCGGTAGCGTGCCGCCAAAAAGGGCTTGTGCTGTCGGTGGACAACTATGTGCCGCGTAATTTTAACGCCCACTATGAATGGAAAGAACAGGGCGTGATGGCGGATTATGTGATCATCATGGGCTACGACGAGCACTGGGGCGGCTCGGAGGTGGCAGGCTCGGTAGCCTCTCTGGGCTATGTGACGGAGGGCATCGAAAAGATGGTGCAGGAAGTGCCCGCCGAAAAGGTGATCAACGCGGTTCCTTTGTACACGCGGATCTGGACGACGGACGGAAACGGGGCGGTCACGAGCAAGGCGGTAGGCATCCAGACCGCATACGACGTGCTTGCAAAAAATGGCGTAACGCCCGCATGGGACGAAACGGCAGGACAGAACTACGCGGCGTTTGAGACGGCGGACGGGCTCGTGCAGGTATGGCTGGAGGACGAGCAGTCGCTGGCGGCAAAGGTTGAAGTGATGAAACAGCACGGTCTGGGCGGTATCGCCGCGTGGAAGCTGGGCTTTGACGAGGGGCGCAAAAATATCTGGGGCGTGATCAGCGGATTTTTGGGCGAATAACCGGAACGGTCTGTTTTGGACAAAGAAAAGCGCGCCTTTTTGCAGGCGGGCAGGAATAGCGGCGGGAGCAGTTCCATACAATGAAAAAAAGACCTCGAGGTTTGTATGGGACAGAAGGCTTTCCGGCTGTTGTTTCAGATATTGACGGCGGTGGTTTTTTTCACCGCCGTTTTTTTTGCGGGAAGACAGGCTGCGGTGCTTGTAGACGGGAATGTGCGGCAAAGGGAGGACGGGCGGCGTGACGGATACTGCGTGGTAATTGACAGCGGGCACGGAGGAAACGATCCGGGAAAGATCGGCGTAAACGGGGAAAAAGAAAAGGACATCAATCTGGCGGTGGCAAAGCGGCTGGCGGTTTTGCTTAGGCAGGCGGATGTGGAGGTCGTCATGACGCGGACGGACGACGCCGGGCTTTACGACGAGGGGGCGTCCCGCAAAAAGGTGCAGGACATGAAGCGCCGGATCGCGCTGATGGAGGAGGCGGAACCGGACGCGGTCGTGAGCATCCACCAAAACAGCTATCCCGATCCGTCGGTAAAGGGAGCGCAGGTTTTTTATTATACGGGAAGCGCCGGGGGAAAGGCGCTGGCGGAGCGCATCCAGAACCGGCTCGTAAAAGGGCTTGACCCGTCGAACCGCCGGACGGTAAAGGAAAACGACAGCTATTATCTGCTGAAAAAAACGACAAGTCCGATCGTGATCGTGGAGTGCGGGTTTTTGTCCTGTCCGCAGGAGGCAAAGGCGCTGTCCGACCCGGTATATCAGGAACGGGCGGCGTGGCAGATCTGCATGGGGATTTTGCAGTATTTAAAAACAGGAAAATAAAGGGCGGACGTCCCTGCCCGTCATTTTGGGAAAGGACAGGGAAAAACGCGAATAAACCGGTCATATCCGGCAAAACTAAGCAGGAAGGAAGTCTGAATGTTTAGAAAGGATGATCGGTATGAAAAGACGAAAATCAGGCGGCGGCTATCGCAGGGAAAAGGCTGTCATGATCGCTTCGACGGCGCTGGTGCTGTCGGCGATGACGGTGACAGGGGTGTATGTGTACAATAACAAACCGGAGGAGCCGGAAGAAAACGTGGTGGATTTTTCGGCGCTGGAGCAGGAGACACAAGAGGCGGCAGAGGTGGAAAACCGTTCCGCGAAAAACCTGACGAGCGGGGAGGGCGACAGCGGGGAGCTGGACTACGATCCTTATTATGCCCGGCAGGACGCGCTTTTGAACGGGCAGACGGCAAACGCGGGCGCAAAGAAGACGGAGGAAGGCGGGACGGCTGCCGAGACGGAAAGCGCGGACGCGCCTCATAACGTGGGGTATGCGGAGTTTGGCACGGGCGCGGACGGCGCTGAGATGGCGGATGGCACTGGACTTGCGGACGGAGACGGCGCTGAGATGGCGGATGGCACTGGACTTGCGGACGGAGACGGCGCAGAGATGGTGGATGGCGCTGGACTTGCGGACGGCGGCGGGGCTGCGGATGGCGCAGAGCTTGCGGACGGAACGGACGGGCAGGACGGCAGCGCCCTGGAAGCGGTGGCGGATGTGAACCGGGAGGAGGCGGACCTGCATTTCGGGGAGGACAGCGCCCTCACATGGCCGCTGGTGGGAAACGTGCTGTTAAATTACAGTATGGACAAGACAATCTTTTTCCCGACGCTTCAGCAGTATAAATACAACCCGTCCATCGTGATCGGCGCGACGCAGGGCGCGGATGTGGGCTGCGCGGCGGACGGCGTCGTGGAATCGGTTTACGAGGATGCAAAGACCGGGACGACGGTCGTGATGCGGCTGGGCGACGGCTATGAGCTGACCTACGGACAGCTTGCGGAAGTGACGGTGGAGGAAGGCGACTATGTGGAAACGGGCGCCTATATCGGAAAGGTGGCTGCTCCGACCAAATATTACACGGCGGAGGGCACAAACGTCTATTTCAAGCTGACAAAGGACGGCGAGCCGGTCGATCCGATGGATCATCTGGGCTGAAAAAACAGGGAAACGGATAAATGTCCAAAAAGTGATTCCTGATATGGGACTCATTTTTTGGACATTTTTGTTATAATGATGTGGACGGTTGCTGAGAACCGATCCGATTCTGACATGACGAGGCTTATCTTGTAATTCTATATTCTGTAACAGATTCTGTTATCTTTCTGCACAAGATTCCGGGCATGCGGACCAATTTCAGGAGGTATGATGAACGAAGCGGACAAAATTGAAGATGTAAGGCGTTTTCTGGAGACGAGGATCGAGGCGGAATTTTCGTATCCGTTTCAGGTAACGTATGAGGACGGGCATTTTCTATTCTCGTTAAAAAACGGCAGGGTAGAATGCTGCGCAAAATTAAAGCAGACGAAGGAGCTGATCGGGTGCATCAGCGGCGGGGACGAAGAGGAGCGGCAAAAGGAGCTGGAACGGCTCTACGAGGTGCTCAGGGCGGCGGTCCGCGCGCAGGAAAACGCTGTTTTTTCGGAGGACAGCGAATTTGAGAAGATAAAGGACAGGCTGATCCTGCGCCCGCTGAACTATCGTTTCTGGCAGGAAAGGATTCAGGATGTGCCCCATATACGGATCGGGGATGTGGCGCTTGTACTGTATGCGGTGATGTCCCATGTGGGGGCGGATTATTTTACCGCAAAGATGCACCGGGAGCAGATCGCGCACTGGGGGCTTGAAGAGGAAGAGGTGCTTCAGACGGCGCTTGTGAATACGAGCTTTTTATATCCGCCAAGGCTGTATTCGGTGGAGGATCTGCTTTCCTGGGACGGAAAGCGCCATACGGACGGCAGGTTTATGGCGGAAGGGGAGGAGGGCAGGGTAAGGCGCGGGATGCGCGGCTATATCCTGACCAATACGCTGGAGATCAACGGGGCGGTGGCGCTGTTTTATCCGGGCGTGGCGCGCAGGATTTCGGAGATCGTGGACGGGGATTTTTACATCGCGTTTACGAGCATCCACGAGGCGCAGATCCACAGCGTCGGTATGATCCCGGCGGAGGTGGTGGAGAGAAGCCTGCGGGAGACGAACGGGCACTGCAATACGGCGGAAGAGGTGCTGACGGATCAGGTTTACTGCTACCGCGCGGAAAAGGGGAGCTTCGGGGTAATACAGGACGGGGAGTTTCTGGAGGTAAAAAAGGATGAATAGGCAGGGGGATTATGTGCATTTTTGCAGTGCGGAAACGGACAGCGCGTATGCGGTCGGGCTGCTGCGCCGGCAAAAGGAGAAGGGGGCGCTGACGCGGCAGGAGGAGCGGATGCTCATTTTTATGGAGCGGCGGATGTCGGAGAGCACGATCTATCTGGCGCCTGCAGTCATTTATGCGGCGGCGAACCAGAAAAACAGCTGCAGCTGGCTGGAACGGCAGGACAGGGAGCAAAAAAGCAAATGGTATCAGAAAGGCGTGCAGTGGATGAGGGCTTATCCTGCGTTTTTAGAGAGGTTTGGCTGGAAGGAGCGGTATTTCGCGCTGCTTGCGGCGGGCATCATCGCAGGGCTGGAGGAGGGCAGGACGCAGGGGGATAAGGAGACGGCGTGCCATTTTTTGCAGGGAAGCTGGGGACTTTTGTGGAAGCGGATGAGAAGATGCGCCCGGCTGACGGTGCGGGAATGGGATGGGATGAAGGAACCGTGGAGGGACTCAAAGCGGATGGACAGCGGTATGTCGGGGGTGCTGCTTTTCATGGCGGGGCTGCAGAAGAAGGAGTTTGAGGAGTTAGACAGGATATGGGACAGCATTTTGAAGCTGCGGGAATTTGTCGGGGAGTGCCTGCAGGAAAGCCCTGCCCTGCCGGAGTGCATCAGGGAACCGTTTTATCCCGATGACGAGAAGCTAAGCTGGCTGCTGGGGAGGTTCCGCAATCCGCAGCGTCCCGCCTATATCCATGAGAAAAAGCGGTTTTCGAGCGAGTGGCTGGAAAGCCTGTATGAAGTGATGGAGCTGGCGGGGCTGCCCGCAGGCGCGTGCGAGACGGCGTGCCTGTCCTGTCAGGAGATCAGCCGCCTTGTGGATATGATGGGGGAAAAGCGGACGGAGCGGCAGTATATGACGTTTCTGATGCTCTACTGCGTGTCCCGGGAGCTGGCGCAGGCGGGACGGATCGCAGCGGCGGCAGTCACGCAAGATAGACAAACATAAAGATAAAGTGACAGAGGCTTCCCGCCATGACAAACAGGTGGAAGATCTCGTGGGAGCCGAAGAATTTGTGGCGCGCGTTGAAAATGGGAAGCTTGAGCGCATAGATGATCCCGCCGGCAGTATAAATGATCCCGCCCGCCAAAAGCCAGAAAAAGGCGGCGTGCGGCAAAAGCTTCCAGAGCGTCCCGAACACGGACAGGCAGATCCAGCCCATCGAGATATAAAGCGCGGAAGAGAACCATTTCGGACAGCTGATCCAGCAGGCCTTGATGATGATTCCGGTCAGGGCGATGCCCCATACTGCCGCCAGAAGAAGAAATCCGACGGGACCTTTGAGGGTAATGAGACAGACGGGGGTATAGGTTCCGGCGATCAGGATAAAGATCATCATATGGTCGAGCTTTTTAAAGATACGGATAATCTTCCCGGAAGCGTTGACCGAGTGATAAAGCGTGCTCGCCCCGTACAGCAGGATCATGCTGCAGATAAAGACCGACATGGCGGCAAGGCTTGTGGAGCCGGATCGGAGAGAGGTACGGACAAGCAGGGGGGCGGCGGAAAAAAGCGCCAGAAGCATGGCGATAAAATGGGTGATCGCACTGCCGGGTTCACGGATCTTCAAAGTCATAACATATACCTTCTTTCAACAAGTAGTTTTTAAAACTACATATAGCATATGAGAATACTACATAAAAAGATACAAAAAGTCAATACATTGAGGATGAAAAAATAACAGAAAACAGAAAAGATGTTTTGACGCGCCTGCATGCCGGGCACAGCGGCTGCCCGGACGCACAGGTGCAGGGAAGGAGGATCAGTCCTCTTCGATAACGTGGATTTCAAGAAAGTCAAAATCGATCTGCTCGATAAAAGAATCCTGCCGGAAGCGGGTTTTGGAATGGCGTTTAAATTCATGGATGTTGCTGTCAAGCCACACGGGCTGCCCAAGGTCAAACTGCGCGCAGACGTCCTCGATGGCGGCGAAGATCTTGTGCGTCCTCGTATCGTCTTTATCGCTGCAGACCACGGTATCCGCAAGCATCCGGTTATCTTTGAAAATTTTTGCCCATAAACGGAACATGCTGTTTCTCCTTTCCGCCGGGGAAGCGCTCTGTGTGCCCGGGCGTCTTTTCCGAAAGTATATCATAAATTCCAGAGGTTGTGCATATACATATTTTTGTGGTAAAAAAGGGGCGGATTTCCTTACGGTTCACACCGGCGGGATTTCCTTAAAGTTTTGTGAAATCCGCCAATCGTCCTTTTTCTATGTTATAATAAAAAAGTATCCGGAGAGGCAGAGGGTATGAAAGGGAGAGAGGCAGAATCTATGGAATTTATGTTGGATGCGGAAAGCCAGATCACGAACTGGCAGGAAGTAATGCTCGTATACAACGCGGCTTTGAAGCAGATCAATACGAAGCTGGAGATTTTAAACGACGAATTCCAGCATGTACATCAATATAATCCGATCGAGCATATCAAATCAAGGATCAAGACGCCGGAAAGCATCGTCAAGAAGCTGCGGCGCTACGGCTATGAGTCCACGATTGAGAATATGGTAAAATATGTAAACGATATTGCGGGGATCCGCGTGATCTGTTCCTTTTCGTCTGACATTTACCAGATCGCGGAGATGATCCGCCTCCAGAACGACATCCATGTGGTGGCGGTAAAGGATTATATCCGCAAACCAAAGGCGAGCGGCTACAAAAGCTATCATATGCTCGTGACCGTGCCGGTCTTTTTGTCAGACCGGACGATGGATGTGAAGGTGGAGATCCAGATCAGGACAGTAGCGATGGATTTCTGGGCAAGCCTGGAGCATAAGATCAATTATAAGTTCGAGGGTAACGCGCCGGAGCATGTGAAGCAGGAGCTGATCGAATGCGCGCGCATGGTTTCGGCGCTGGACAGCAGAATGGAAGGATTAAACGAAGAGATCAAGGCAGGCTGCACCGGCGGACTGGACTGCTACGGTAAATGTTAAAATTTTCTGAATCCCCTTTTCAAGCCCTGTTTTTTACGCTATAATGGACGCGGACTATCGGGCGGTACGAATCATAACGGAAAGCCCGCGGTTTTTAGCGTCATGAATAAAAGTGTGCGCTCTACGCACATGAATATGATTAACATAGAGCAGAAGTGGGAATGATTGAAACGCGGATGCGTTTTGACAGGGATGAAAAGGAGATTGAGCATGCAGTATACAGACATCGGTATTGATTTGGGAACAGCCAGTATTCTGGTGTACATCAGGGGCAAGGGCGTCGTATTAAAGGAGCCTTCCGTAGTAGCGTTTGACAGGGACACCAACAAGATCAAGGCGATCGGCGAGGACGCGCGTCTGATGCTTGGACGTACTCCGGGCAATATCGTGGCGGTGCGCCCGCTGCGCCAGGGTGTTATTTCCGATTATACCGTGACCGAGAAGATGATGAAATACTTTATCCAGAAGGCGCTTGGCAGAAAGACGTTCCGCCGTCCCCGCATCGCGGTGTGCGTGCCCAGCGGCGTGACGGAGGTAGAGAAGAAGGCGGTAGAGGACGCTACCTATCAGGCAGGCGCACGCGAGGTTTCGATCATCGAGGAGCCGATCGCGGCGGCAATCGGGGCAGGCATCGATATTTCCAGACCCTGCGGCAATATGATCGTTGACATCGGCGGCGGTACGTCGGATATTGCGGTCATTTCCCTTGGCGGCACGGTTGTGAGCGCTTCCATTAAGATCGCGGGAGACGATTTCGACGAAGCGATCGTGCGTTATATGAGAAAGAAGCATAACCTGCTGATCGGCGAGCGCACCGCCGAGGACATCAAGATCAAGATCGGTTCGGCGTACAAGCGTCCGGAGCCGGATTACATGGATGTACGCGGACGCAACCTTGTGACAGGTCTGCCCAAGACGATTACTGTTTCTTCCGAAGAGACGGAAGAGGCGCTCAAGGAGTCCACAATGCAGATCGTAGAGGCGATTCACGGTGTTCTGGAGAAAACCCCGCCGGAGCTGGCTGCGGATATTGCAGACAGGGGAATCGTGCTGACCGGCGGCGGAAGCCTGCTGCGCGGTCTTGAGGAGCTGATCGTGGAGCATACCGGCATCAATACGATGACGGCGGAGGATCCGATGACAGCGGTTGCAGTCGGAACCGGAAAATATGTGGAGTTTCTGGGCGGCTACCGCGATTAAGGATTTCGGATGGACAAAATTCCGGACGGACAGGAGTTCATAAAAGCGATTGGATGCGGAAGGCTGCACAGCCGGAGGGCCAGCGCGCGCCTGCCATATTTTGCAAAGAGCCTGGCTTTTGGCAAAATACGGCATTGCGCCCGGCATATCCGGCAGACTGCGCCTTCCCTTTTTTATTCATGGATTTTTTGACGGGCTGTGCCTGCGGCGGGCTGTCGGGAAGAATGCGAGGGATATTTTGGAGCAGATAAAAGGATTTGTTTCCCATATCATTTACAGGAATGCAGGAAACGGATATACGGTATTTGTATTAAACGCCGGGGAAGAGGTAACGTGCGTCGGTACGTTTCAGTCGCTGGACGAGGGCGAGCTTTTGGAGCTGGACGGGGAATATACGGAGCATGCGGTGTACGGAAGCCAGTTTAAGGTTTCGGGCTTCCGCATCGCTTCCCCGGAGGACGCGGCGGGGATGGAGCGGTATCTTGGCTCGGGCGCGGTAAAGGGCGTCGGGGCGTCTCTGGCGGCGCGCATCGTAAAGCGCTTCGGGGCGGATACGTTCCGCATTATCGAAGAGGAGCCGGAGCGGCTGGCAGAGATCAAGGGCATCAGCGAACGCAAGGCGATGGACATCGCGGCGCAGATGGAGCAGAAGCACGATATGCGCGAGGCGATGATCTATCTGCAGAAATACGGGATTTCCAACACGCTGGCGGTGCGGATCTATGAAACCTACGGCAGCAGGCTTTACAGCGTATTGGAGGAAAATCCGTATCAGCTGGCAGACGACATCGACGGGGTAGGCTTCCGCAAGGCAGACGAGCTGGCGGCGCGCATCGGCATCCATACGGATTCGGATTTCCGCATCAGGAGCGGCATTTTGTATACGCTTCTGCAGGCGTCGGGAGAGGGGCACGTATATCTTCCGGGAAGCCTTCTGGTGCGCCGGGCGGCGGCTCTTTTGGGGCTGCCGGAGGAAGCGGTGGAGGATCAGCTCCCCAATCTTTCCATGGACAAAAAGCTGGTCATCAAAAAAAGCGGGGACGATACGCTCTGCTATGCCTCCTCCTATTATTACGCGGAGTTGTCCTGCGCCCGGATGCTTTCAGAGCTGAATCAGAGTATGGTTCCGGACGGGGAGCTTTTGCCGGGACAGGAGGATCAGATCTACCGCAGGATCGAAAAGATTCAGGAGCAGGAGGGGCTGATGCTGGACGGACTGCAGAAGCAGGCGGTATTGGAGAGCGTCAAAAACAGCATCCTCATCCTGACCGGCGGCCCGGGAACGGGAAAAACGACGACGATCAATACGATCATCCGGTATTTTGAGTCGGAGGGGCTGGATCTGTTTCTGGCAGCGCCTACGGGGCGCGCGGCAAAGCGCATGACGGAGGCGACGGGATATGAAGCGCGGACGATCCACCGGATGCTGGAGCTTTCCGGGGCGGTGCCGGAGGAAGGGCGGCGCGCCAGCTTTGAGCGCAATGAGGAAAATCCGCTGGAGGCAGACGTGATCATCGTGGATGAGATGTCGATGGTGGACATCCATCTGTTTAATTCACTGCTCAAGGCGGTAAGCCCGGGAACGCGGCTGATCCTTGTGGGCGATGTGAACCAGCTTCCGAGCGTCGGCCCGGGACAGGTGCTTTCCGACCTGATCAAAAGTGAAGCCTTTCCGGTGGTAAGGCTTCAGAAGATCTTCCGGCAGGCGCAGGAGAGCGACATCGTGGTAAACGCCCACCGGATCAACCGGGGCGAACAGATCGCGCTGGGAAATAAGAGCCGGGATTTCTTTTTTCTGGAAAGAAGCAGCGTCCCGGTCATGTATAAGCATATGGTGCAGCTGATCTCCCAGATGCTGCCGCCCTATGTAAAGGCGCGCCCCTACGACATTCAGGTGCTGACGCCGATGCGTAAGGGAAGCCTTGGCGTGGAGACATTAAACGGCGTGCTGCAAAGCTGCCTGAATGCGCCGGACGCCTCCAAAAAAGAAGCCCATCTCGGGGATACGCTGTTTCGGGAGGGGGACAAGGTCATGCAGACAAAAAACAATTATCAGCTGGAATGGGAGATCGTAAGTCGCTACGGGATCCCGATTGATAAGGGAGTCGGTATTTTTAACGGCGACATGGGAGTGATAAAGGAAATCAACGAATATGCGCAGACGGTGCTCGTGGAATTTGAGGAACAGCGCCGCGTGACCTACAGCTTTTCCCAGATGGAGGAGGTGGAGCTGGCGTATGCCATCACGATCCACAAATCTCAGGGAAGCGAATATCCGGCGGTCATCATGCCGCTTCTGGGCGGGCCGCGGATGCTGTTTAACCGGAACCTTCTTTATACGGGCGTGACCCGGGCAAAGGACTGCGTGACGATTCTGGGCAGCCGGGAGGTGGTGGAGGAGATGATTGAAAATGAGAGCGAAACGAAGCGCTACACCAGCCTGGACGTCCGGATCAGGGAGATGAAAGGAGAGGCTTGCTCAGTTTAAAGGATTTGATCTTTCCAAGAAGATGCCCGGTCTGTGACAGGCCGGTAAAGCCGGCGGGCGCGCTGATCTGCGCAGGATGCGCAGGAAAGCTTTCGTATGTGTCTGAGCCCGTCTGCCTGCGGTGCGGCAAGCAGCTTTACGATGCAGGGCAGGAATACTGTTTTGACTGCGCCCATAAAAAGCACGAATATAAAAGGGGAATCTGCCTGTACCGCTATGAGAGCATCCGGGGCTGCGTCTACCGGTTTAAGTACGGCGGCAGGCAGGAGTACGCGGATTTTCTCGGCTGGGATATGGCGCGGCGGCTGGGAAGGCAGATCCTTTTGTGGAAGCCAGACGCCCTTGTCCCCGTGCCGCTGCATCCTAAGCGGCTTGCAAAAAGGGGCTATAATCAGGCACAGCTGCTGGCGGAGCGGATGGGGAGGCTGCTGAAGATCCCCGTTGTGGACGACTGGATCATCCGGGAGAAAAACACCGCCGCGCTGAAGCTTCTGGACGGGCGGCAGCGCCAAAATAATTTGAAAAAAGCTTTTAAAATAGTGCGGGATGATGTAAAATTAAAGACGATTGTAATCATAGACGATATATACACGACCGGGAGCACGATAGATGAGATGACGCGGGAGTGCAGAGGGTGCGGGACAGAGCGGGTTTACTTTGCCGCGCTGTCTGTCGGCGACGGACAGGAGGTCAGATGATAAATCAGGAAAAGGTCCTCAGGATGACGAAAATGGCGTCCTATGAAGCAAAAACAGGGAAAAAAGACAAGGCGGCAGCGTCCTATTTCAGAAGCGATTATATCGGGATGCAGATGATCATTTCCCTTGTGACAGTCACAGCCGTTTTTCTGGCAGGGCTCGGGGCGTATGTGGTATTTCATTTTACGGAGTTCATGGAAAACATTTATTCCATGGATCTGGCGGGGACTGCGCGGCATATCCTGCTTTTGTACGCGGCCGTGGCGGGCGTCTATCTTGCCGTGACCTATGCAGTGTACGCGGTGCGCTATGCAAAGGCGAAAAAGCGCCTGAATCTGTATATAGAGTATCTGGACTGTCTGGAAGAGGGCGCCGACGATACGGAGAGGGGTTAAAGGATGACAGAACTGCTTGTGATCAGGGAATACATAAAAAATTATTACGCGAAATACGAGGAATATATCGTGCCGGTGCTGAAATTTATTTTGGGCGCGGTGCTGTTTATGACGATCAACAGCCGGATGGGGTACATGGAGAAGATTGACAATCTGGTGATCGTGCTGGTGGCGGCGCTTCTGTGCTCGTTTTTGCCGCTGGGGATGACGGTGTTTCTGTGCGCTGCGTTTTTGCTGATGCACACCTATGCGCTGTCCATAGAGTGCGTGGTCGTGCTGCTTCTGGCTTTTTTAGCGGTGGGCGCGCTCTACCTGCGCTTTTCGGCGGGAAACCATCTGTTCTTTCTGCTGACGCCCCTGCTGTTTGTCTGGAAGATCCCGTATGTGATGCCGATTGCGGCAGGGCTGTTTGGAACGCCGGTGTCGGCGGCAGCCGTAGCGGGCGGCGTGATCATCTATTATGTCCTGGCGTATATTTCCGGAAACGCGGGGGCGTTTGGCAGCGGCGGCGGGAGCGATTCCATGCTGCAGCGGTTTAACGATGTGGGAACAGGCGTGATCGGCAACAAGGAAATGCTGATCGTGGCGGTGGCGTTTGCGGCGACGGCGCTTTTGGTGTATGGGATCCGGCGCATGAGCATCAGCTATGCACGGGCGGTCGCGGTGCTCGTGGGAGCGCTGGCAGACATCGTGATCCTGCTTGTGGGGGATCTGATGTATGATGCGAATTTTTCAATCGCGGCGGTGATCCTGGGAAGCGCAGCGGGAGCCGTGATCGCGCTTGTGATCCAGTTTTTCCACTTTAATCTGGACTATGCGAGGACGGAAAAGGTACAGTTTGAAGACGACGAGTATTATTATTATGTGAAAGCGGTTCCCAAGATGACTGTGGCGGCTCCCGAGAAGCGGGTAAAGCGGATCACGACGCAGCGCGCAAACCAGAATGTGCGGCACAGCCACAACAAAGGGAAGAACAGAAAATAGCAGGCTGCAGGCGGTATGGCTGCAGCATCGGATGCGGCGGAGTAGGAAAAGATGGAACAGATCAAAGAGTTTGCGGACAGGTATCTGACGCAGGTACAATTTATCGGACCGATGGATATTGTGGAGATCATCCTCATTTCCCTGATGGTCTATTATGTGATGATCTTTATCAGGAACACGAGGGCATGGCTGCTTTTAAAGGGCGTGTTCGTGATCCTCGTTTTTCTGGTGATCGCAAGGATACTGAATATGGATACGATCCTCTGGATCGCCAAGACGGTGTTCCAGTTTGCGGCGATCGCCCTCATCATCGTCCTGCAGCCGGAGCTGAGAAAGGCGCTGGAACAGCTGGGGCAGAAGGATATTCTGCGGTCGGTGCTTCCGTTTGATACTTCAAAGACGGACGAAGAGGGACTGTTTTCGGACCGCACGATCCGCGAGATCGTCAAGGGCTGTACGGAGATGTCCAAGGTCAAGACGGGAGCGCTGATCGTGGTCGGACAGAAAGATCCGCTTTCGGAATATGAGCGGACGGGGATCGAAGTGGACGGCATCGTGACGAGCCAGCTGCTGATCAACATTTTTGAAAAAAATACGCCCCTCCATGACGGCGCGATCGTCGTCAAGGGGGACCGCGTGACCTACGCGACCTGTTATCTGCCGCTGTCGGACAATATGCGGCTGAGCAAGGATCTGGGGACGCGGCACCGCGCCGGAGTCGGGATTTCGGAGGTTTCGGATTCCATGACGGTTATCGTTTCGGAAGAAAACGGCAAGATCAGCGTGGCTTACAAGGGAAGCTTAAGCAGGGGCTTAAGTCCGCAGGAGCTGGAAGAAAAGCTGAAATCCATCCAGAACAAGACGACGGAGGATAAGGAGCATAAGCGCTGGAAGGGGTGGTTCCGCAATGAAAAAAATGAAAGATAGGCTGATGCACAATCTGGGCTTAAAGGTTATGGCGCTGCTGTTTTCGGTTGTGCTCTGGATGGTTGCGGTAGACATCAACGATCCGGTCAGCGACAAATATATCAACAATGTCCCGGTGCAGCTTGTCAATACCGGCACGCTTGTTTCACAGGATAAGACATATAAGGTTTTGAACAATACGGACACGGTGAGGGTGATCGTGCGCGCGCCCAAGTCGGTGCTTTCAGAGATCGACAGCCAGAGCGTTTCCGCAAAGGCGGATCTGTCCCAGATCACGGAGGATAATCAGGTTCCGATCGTGGCGTCGTTAAACAGCAATCTGGATGTGGAACGGCTGCGGACGGATAAGGAGTATGTGGAGCTTCAGGTAGAGAACAAAAAGACGAGACAGCTTGCGATCGAGGTGGAAAAGACCGGGAAGCTGCCGGAGGGCTATGTGACCGGAAAGGTGGACACGGAGACGAACACGATGAGTATTACCGGCCCGGAATCCTCGGTGGATCTGGTGGAGCGGGCTGCGGTAGAGGTTTCGCTGGATAATGTGACGTCGAATGTGGAAATCGAGGCGACGATCCGGCTTCTGGATGCAGAAGGAAACGAGGTGACAAGCTCCGACATCAGAAAGAGCATCGAGAGCGTGAAGGTGACCGTTCCCGTTCTGGAAACGAAGAAGGTTGCCATAAAGGCAGGCAGCACCGGGACGCCCAGCGACGGCTATTCGCTGACGGGAAATGTGACGGCGGATCCGGGCGTGATCACGGTAGCGGGAAGGAACGCTGTCCTTGAAAAATTAAACGACATCGAGATCCCGGAGACAGAGCTGGATGTGACCGGGGCGGCAGAAACGGTTACAAAAACGATAGACATCCGGGATTATCTGCCTGCGGGCGTATCCTTGGCGGACGGCAGCTTTGACGGGACGGTAACGCTGACGGCGGAAATCGCAGCCATTAAAAGAAAAACCATACCGGTAGAAGCGGCGGGCGTCCAGCTTTTGAACGTGCCGGAGGGCTGGGCTGCAGAAGCGGCGGAAGGCCAGAAGCTGCAGCTGGTGATCCGGGGGCTTCAGGAGAACCTGAATACGGTGGATGCAGTTTCCGTCACACCCCATGCAGATTTGTCGGAGCTGGCGGATGCAGACGGGAATCTGACCGCCGGAGAACATGAGGTAACGGTAAAATTCATTTTGCCGGGAACGGTGCAGCAGTCGGATACAGTAAGGATGAAGGTGCGGCTGACCCACATCGCAGCGGCTTCGGCGGATGCAGAGGCAGCAGGACAGCCGTCCGGACAGAAGGAAGCATCCACGCAGCAGACGGGGCAGGATCAGCAGCAGGGAGAGAATGCGCCGCACGCACAGTGACCGGCAGAGGACAGAAAACCACAGGAGGGATCAGGTGATGGCAAGAATGTTTGGAACCGACGGAGTCAGGGGAGTGGCAAATGAAGAGCTGACGCCGCTTCTGGCAATGCAGCTGGGGCAGGCGGGCGCTTTCGTGCTGACAAGGGAGAATAAGCACAAGCCGACGATCATGGTAGGCTGTGACACCCGCATTTCGGGAGATATGCTGGCAAACGCGCTCATGGCGGGTATTTGCAGCGTGGGAGCGAACGCGGTCTATGTGGGCGTGATCCCGACCCCTGCCATCGCATACCTCACAAAAAAGTATAAGGTGGAGGCGGGCGTTGTGATCTCCGCTTCCCACAACCCGATGGAATTTAACGGGATCAAGTTTTTTGACGGAAACGGCTACAAGCTTCCGGACGCCCTCGAGGACGAGATCGAGGCGTTGATCCGGAATGGGATGCAGGGCGTTGAATTTCCGAGCGGGTCGGGCGTAGGAAGGATCAAATACCGCAGGGATGCGCGGGAAGAGTACATCAACCATGCGGTGCGCGCCGTGCCCGTGGATTTAAGCAGCTTAAAGATCGTGGTGGACTGCGCGGAGGGCGCGTCCAACTACACCTCCGTGGAGGCGCTCCGGCAGCTGGGCGCGCATGTGGTTCCCATCCACAATATGCCGGACGGCACGAACATCAACGCAAACTGCGGTTCTACCCATATGGAGGAGCTGCAGGCGCGGGTCGTTTTTGAGAAGGCAAACGTAGGCCTGGCGTTCGACGGGGACGCGGACCGGCTTCTGGCGGTGGATGAGCTTGGCAATGTGGTGGACGGCGATCAGATCATGGCGATCGTGGGCGCGCACCTGCGCAACATGGGAAAGCTGAAGCAGAATACGCTGGTTGTCACGGTGATGAGCAATCTGGGGCTGTTTTTGTTCGGCGACCGGGAAAAGATCCACGTCGAAAAGACGAAGGTGGGCGACCGTTATGTGCTGGAACGGATGCGGGAGATCGGCGCAAATCTTGGCGGGGAGCAATCGGGCCATATTATTTTTCTGGATGAAAATACGACCGGGGACGGGCTTTTGTCCGCGCTGCATCTGCTGGAGGTAATGGTCGTGACCGGCAAGCCGCTGTCTGAGCTGTCCAAAGTGATGACGGTGATGCCGCAGGCGCTCGTAAATGTCAAAGTCCCGAACCACAGAAAAGAACATTTCATGGAATATCCGGAGATCGCTGAGGCGATCCGGGAGCTGGAACGGGAGTTTGCGGGCGAGGGACGGGTGCTGATCCGTCCGTCGGGCACGGAGCCGAAGGTGCGCGTCATGATCGAGGGAAAGGACAAGGAAAAGATCGATGCGGAGGCGCAGCGCATTGCGGATCTGATCCAGCAGCTCATGCTGTAAGCAGACAAACACTTGCCATATTTTTGGCACAATGATATGATAAGGATATAAAATGCAGCGGGATTTGAAAACCGTCCGCTGCAAAAACCCCGTGTCGGGAGGAAAGGGGAGCATAGAGATGGTACGCCAGAAGGTAGTTATCAAGAACCCTACAGGGCTTCATTTAAGGCCCGCAGGGATTTTATGTAAGGAAGCGATGCAGTACAAGTCGCTGATCACATTCACATTCCGTGAGAATACCGCGAATGCGAAGAGCGTGCTGAGCGTGCTCGGGGCATGTGTGAAATGCGGAGACGAGATCGAGCTGGTATGTGACGGGTCGGATGAGCAGGAAGCTCTGGATTCGCTTGTGAAGGCAATCGAGAGCGGGCTTGGAGAGTAAGTCCGGCGGATAAAAAAGTGACCGCGAAGGGTGTGCGCAGGGCGCACGCCCTTTTTTATTCGATAGGAAAGATTCGACGGGAAAGGTTTGGAAGCATGATGAATTATCGGAAATACCGCGGCAGCCCTGTTGTGGATTATCCGGAACGGGAATGGCCCGGAAAGCAGATCAAAAAGGCGCCGGTCTGGTGCAGCGTGGATCTGCGCGACGGGAATCAGGCGCTGACCGATCCGATGACGGTGGAAGAAAAGCTGGAAATGTTTCAGTATCTGGTAAAGCTGGGATTTCGGGAAATCGAAGTGGGCTTTCCTGCGGCGAGCCAGATAGAATTTGATTTTCTGCGCCGCCTGATCCGGGAGGAGCTGATCCCCGACGGCGTATACGTGCAGGTGCTGAGCCAGTGCCGGGAGGAACAGATCGAGCGGACGTTTGAGGCGCTGGAAGGATGCAGGCAGGCGATCGTCCACATTTATAATTCCACGTCTGCGCTGCAGCGGGATGTGGTATTTCACATGGACAGGGCAGAGATCATAAAGATCGCGGAGGACGGCACGGGGCTTGTGCGGAAATACGCGGACGCGTTTCCGGGCAGGATCATACTGGAATATTCGCCGGAAAGCTTTACCGGGACGGAGCTGGATTTCGCGCTGGAGATCTGCACGGCGGTGCAGAGGACGTGGGGCGCGTCAAAGGAGGATCCGGTGATCTTAAACCTGCCGTCTACGGTGGAGTGCAGCACGCCCAACGTATATGCGGATCAGATCGAATGGATGAACCGGCATTTTGAGGATCGGGAGAGCATTATCTTAAGCATCCATCCGCACAACGACAGGGGAACCGGGGTCGGAAGCGCGGAGCTTGCCCTTTTGGCAGGGGCGGAGCGCGTGGAGGGCACGCTGTTTGGAAACGGCGAGCGCACGGGAAACGTGGATCTTTTGAATATTGCCTACAATATGTTTTCACAGGGGATCGACCCAGAGTTGGAGCTGGGGCATATCAATGACATCATCAGCATGTATGAAAAATGCTGCAAAATGCCTGTGCATCCCAGACACCCCTATGCGGGAAAGCTGGTTTTTACCGCCTTTTCAGGCTCCCATCAGGACGCGATCAACAAAGGGCTCCATGCGATGAAGGAGCGCAAAAGTAAGGTGTGGCAGGTTCCCTATCTGCCGATCGACCCGGCGGACATCGGGCGGGAGTACGAGCCGATCGTGCGGATCAATTCCCAGTCCGGCAAGGGCGGCGTGGCGTTTATTATGGAGACGTATTTTGGCTTTAAGCTGCCGAAGGCGATGCACCGGGAGTTTGCGGACGTGATCCAGAAGCTTTCGGAAAAGCAGGGAGAGGTTGCACCGCAGGAGATCATGGAACATTTCCGGAGGGAATATCTGGATCAGAAACGCCCGCTGCATTTTCTGCGTCTTAAGGTGGAGGATCTGGGAGAGGATACCGCAGGGGAATTTGACACGAAGGTAACCGTGGCGTATGCGATGGCGGGGACGCCGGGAGAATTTGCGGCGGTCGGAAACGGCCCGATCGACGCGGTAAAACGCGGGCTGCGCGAGCAGTTTCATATCAATATCCGCGTCCTCGATTATGAGGAGCATGCGCTGCAGAACGGTTCCAATGCGGAAGCGGCGGCATATATCCATGTGATGGATGCGGAGAGCGGCAGGGTGACCTACGGCGCGGGCGTGAGCTCGAATATTACGCGGGCGTCGGTGCGGGCGATGTTTTCGGCGGTAAACCGTCTGGAGCTTGTCCGGGGCGCATAATGCAAAAATAACAGGAATGGAGGATATGGACATGGAAAAACCGGCGATAGCGGGAGGAAAGCCCGTGCGCGATACAAAAATTTATTATGGACATCAATATCTGGACGAGGCGGATTATCAGGCGGTGCTGGATGTTTTAAAAAGCGATTATCTGACGTGCGGCCCCAAAATCGACGAGCTGGAAGCGCGGCTGTGTCAGATAACGGGCGCAAAATATGCGGTGGCGGTCAGCAACGGCACGGCGGCGCTGCATGTGGCGTGCATGGCGGCGGGCGTCGGGGAAGGCGACGAGGTGATCACAACGCCGATCACCTTTGCGGCGTCGGCAAACTGCGCGCTCTACTGCGGGGCGAAGCCCGTGTTTGCGGACATTGATGAAAAAACATGGAATATCGACCCGGAAAGCGTGCGCGCCCATGTGACGGAGCGCACAAAAGCGGTGGTAGCGGTGGATTTTACGGGACAGTCTACAAAGCTTGACGAATTAAAGGAGATCTGCCGGGAGCACAACCTCGTGCTGATCACGGACGGCGCGCACTCCATCGGCACAAAATATAAGGGACAGCCGACAGGCTCGATCGCGGATATGACGACGTTCAGCTTCCATCCGGTAAAAACCGTGACCGCGGGCGAGGGCGGCGCGATCATGACAAACGACCCGGAGCTGTACCGCAGGCTTGTTTTATACAAAGCGCACGGCATCACGAGGGATGCAGCGCAGATGAGCAGGGAGCCGGAAGGCCCCTGGTATTATGAGCAGGTAGACCTTGGGTATAATTATCGGATGACGGACATCCAGGCGGGGCTTTTGCTGAGCCAGCTGGACAAGCTGGAGGCTTTTTCGGAAAGAAGAAAGCAGATCGTTGCCCGTTATAATGAAGCCTTTTCGGGGCTGGGGCAGGTAACGGTGCAGGAGGAGATCCCGGAATCCGACACGACCCGGCATTTATATGTGCTGCGGCTGAATACGGAGAAGCTTTCCATTAACAGGCGGGAATTTTTTGACGCGATGGGCGCGGAAAATATCGTGTGCAACGTGCATTATATCCCGGTTTACTATTTCCCCTATTATCAGAAGCTGGGATACAAAAAGGGAATCTGCCCGAAGGCAGAGGCGCTGTATGAGGAGATCCTGACGCTGCCGCTGCATTACGGCATGACCGATCAGGATGTGGAGGATGTGATCTGCGCTGTGGAAAAGATCGCCTCCTATTATGCGAAGTGAGGATAACAGACATGGATGAACGGGCGTATCAGACTCCCTATTTTGTGATCGACGAGGCAGAGCTGTCCCGGTATTTTCAGATGCTGACAGATTCCCTTTCGGAAAGCTGGGGCAATTTCCGGGTCGGATATTCGTTTAAGACCAATTCCCTGCCGTGGCTCGTCACATTTTTAAAGAAAAAAGGCGTGATGGCGGAGGTCGTTTCGGACGACGAATACGCCCTTGCCGGAAAGCTGGGCTTTGAAGATTCGCAGATCGTGTACAACGGCCCGGTCAAAAAGCGGGATTCTTTTGAAAAGGTACTGCTTGCGGGCGGTATTTTAAATATGGACGGACGGCGGGAGTTAGACTGGCTTGAGGAGCTTGCGGCAAAGCATCCGGACAGGCGTTTTAAGGTCGGGATCCGCGTGAATTTTGATCTGGAAAAGCTCTGCCCCGGCGAGACGACGATGGGCGAGGCGGGCGGACGCTTCGGCTTTGGCTATGAAAACGGCGTGTTTGCACAGGTGGTAGAGCGCGTGCGCAGCATCGGGAATGCAGACATCGCAGGGCTGCATCTGCATTCCAGCAGCAAATCCCGCAGCGTAAAGATCTTTGAGTCGATTGCGGAAATGGCGTGCCGCTTAAAACGGGAATTTGGGTTCGAGCTGTCCTATGTGGATCTGGGGGGCGGCTACTGCGGCGGCTTAAAGGGCAGGCCGGAATATCCCGATTATTTCCCGGCGACGGCAAGGATTTTGCGGACGGAATTTTCGCCGGAAAAGACATGCCTGATCGTGGAACCGGGCATTTCCCTGCTTTCCAGCTCGACGACCTTTGTGACGGGCGTGGTGGATGTGCGCGACATCGGCTCGGAGCGGTATCTGATCACGGACGGAAGCCGCTTCAACATCGATCCGACGATGATCAAAAAAAGCCACCTGTTCCATCTGGAGCTTTCCGGGAATGAGGAGCGCAGGAGGCTGGCGCACCAGTGCGTATCGGGCTTTTCGTGCATGGAGGTGGACCGCATTTTTGAATATGAGGACGGCGTAGAGTTAAAAGAGGGCGACCGGATCATCTATGAAAATGTGGGCGGCTATACGATGAGCCTGAATCCGCTGTTTATCCAGTATTTTCCGGATGTGTATGTGCGCCGGGACGGAAAGCTTATGCTTGTGCGGCGCAGATGGACGCCGGAGCAGTACGTGCAGAACAGCATGCTGTTCGGGGAGGAAGAGGACACATGAATATCCTGATTTTGAGCTGCGGGACGCGGAATAAGCTGGTGCGCTTTTTTAAGGAGACGTTCCATGCAAGGGGCGGGCGCGTGGTCGTGACGGACTGCAGCCCGTGGGCGCCGGCGCTGTATGAGGCGGACGCGTTTTATATCGTGCCGTCCATGCGGGAGGCAGGCTATTTAGACGAGATCGGGCGGATCTGCCGCAAAGAAAAGATCGACGCGCTGCTGCCTCTGTTTGAGGACGAGCTGGATCTTCTGGCGCAGAACCGGGAGCGGTTTGAGGCGCAGGGGATCCGGGCGATCGTTTCGGATGCGGAAAGCGTGGCGCTGTGCCGCGACAAATACCGCTTTTTTAAGCATCTGGAAAAAAACGGCATTCCGGCGATGTTTACCTGTGATTCTTTAGAAGCCTTTGACCGGGCGCAGGCAGAGGGGAAAATTGATTTCCCGGTGTTTATAAAGCCCGTGCGGGGCTGCGGAAGCGTTGGCATCAGCCGTGTGGACTGCCGGGAGCTTTTGGAGGTTTTGTGCCGTTACAGCGGCGAGGAGCTTTTGATCCAGCAGTATGCGGACGGCGAAGAATTTGGCGCAGACGTGTATGTGGATCTGCTTTCCGGTCAGATGACGTCTGTTTTTGTGAAAAAAAAGGTGCGGATGCGCGCGGGAGAAACGGAAAAGTCGGTTTCCGTAAAAGACGGGGCGCTGTTTGAGCTGATCGGGCGCACCGTTTCGACCTTAAAGCTTGCCGGCCCCATCGACATGGATATTTTTAAAGTGGACGGCAGATATTATATTTCGGAGATCAATCCGCGGTTCGGCGGAGGCTATCCCCATGCGTGGCACGCGGGCGTGAGATTTCCGGAGCTGATCGCCCAAAACCTTTCGGGGCAGGAAACGGAGAGAAAGATCGGGGCGTATGAAGAAGGGCTTTGCATGATGAAATTTTCAGATGAGATCGTGCGCTTTGGATGATATATTATATGTTCAACAGGAAGAAAGAGAGGGGGGGAATAACGGTGGATAGCGCAGAGATATTGGGGCTGTTAAGATTTGGCGAGCGTATCAATTTGGAATGCAAGAAAGCGGAATCAAAGCTGCCCAATTCAGTATGGGAGACATATTCTTCCTTTGCAAATACGGACGGCGGCGTGATTTTGTTTGGGGTTGAAGAACATGTGAAAGAAACGGAGGAGGATAAACGCTTTTCGTTCGTATCGATACATAATCCGGAACAGCGATTGAAAGATTTTTGGAATACGGTAAATAGTGAAAAGGTAAGCGGCAATATTTTGGTTGATGCAGATGCCGGAATTTGTGAAGTCAGAGGGGCACAAATTATGTGGATCCGGGTTCCGCAGGCAGATTACCGGCAAAAACCTGTTTATATCAACGGTAATCCCATGAAGGGCAGCTTTAAACGCAATCATGAGGGAGATTACCATTGCACAGAAGAAGAGGTAAAAGCCATGCTGCGCGATGCGAATGAGTCCGGTAATGATGGCGGTTTACTGATTGGATATACAATGGATGACATTGATTTAAATTCGCTGCGGTCCTATCGGATCGAATTTGAACATCGGAATCCGGAACATATTTGGAATGGAAGCGACGATGAAATATTTCTCAAAAATATGGGCGGATATGCAGTTGACAGAACAACGCAAAAAGGGTGGCTCACGACAGCGGGATTATTGATGTTTGGAAAGGGATTGTCCATCCGGGAGCGATTTGACAATATTCGTATGGATTATATCGACGAAAGTAATCTTACGCCCGGAAGCCGATGGAGCGACCGTCTGACTTATGACGGGACGTGGGAAAACAATCTGTATAATTTTGTACGTCGGATAACGCCGAAATTGGTATCGGGGATTAAACGTCCTTTTAAATTGGACGGAATGATCCGGGTTGATGATACGCCTATCCATAAGGCGATTCGTGAAGCAGTTGTAAATATGATGATACATAGTGATTATCTGATTACAGGCGTATTGAAGGTTTTGAAAACAGACAATGGATTTATGTTTTCTAATCCCGGCAATTTAAAGCTTCCGGTTCAGATGATTTACGAAGGCGGACATTCGGTTGCAAGAAATCCGAGGATTCAGACAATGTTTCGTATGATCGGATTAGGAGATAATATAGGTTCAGGATTTCCTGCGATACTAAGCGCATGGGGAGCAGAGCAATGGCGCAAGCCGGATCTGAGCCAAAATGAAGAGCTGCATCAAGTAGAACTAAAGCTCTGGATGATTTCATTGATGCCGCCGGAATGTACGGAATATTTGTATCAATTATTTGGGATTTCATACAAGCATCTTGATAGGGAAGCACAGATCATATTAGGAACAGCTTACCTTGAGGGCGGCGTAACAAATAGCAGAATGCAGTCAATATTAGAGCTTCACAGTGTTGAGATTGGACATGTTTTGTCAGATCTGGTCGATAAGAAGATGCTGATAGTAGATAAAAAAGGAAGATGGACAAGCTACAAGATAAATACGGATTATCGTATGGAGGGAGTACAGCTTGAGCTTTCAGATATTCCGATAGATATGACGGAGCTAAAAAATGAGACAGACAGGCAGATTTATGAATATATTTGTGCAAACGGATTTATTACGGTACATCAGATTTTGGACATCACTAAAATTACAACTCAGCAGGGGGCAAGCGTTGCGCTTAATCGGTTGCTAAAGGCAAATTTGATTATGAAAAAGCGTCAGGGCAGACAATTTATTTATATGAAAAAATAGTAGTTCAGAAACAGTTGTGGTATTGTTGAAGAAACAGTTGTGGTATTGTTGAAAAAACAGTTGTGGTATTGTTGTAATTGTTATATTTCTGAACACAGCTTTCGAATAACAATCACGCATAAAATCCCACCGTTTACAGATACTGTTTCCAGAAATGGAAAGTATAGCAGACGGAGGGATTTTTTGTATGAAAGCAACAGGAATTGTGAGAAGAATAGATGACCTCGGCAGGATCGTGATCCCGAAGGAGATCCGGCGCACGCTGCGCATCCGGGAGGCGGATCCGCTGGAAATTTTTACCGACCGGGAGGGCGAGATCATTTTAAAAAAATATTCGCCCATCGGGGAAATGAGCACCTTTGCAAAGCAGTACGCCGAAAGTCTGGCGCAGGTATCGGGCTGTACGGCGCTGATCGCAGACCGCGACCAGATCATCGCGGCGGCGGGCAAAGGCAAAGGTCTGGCGGGAAAGGCGCTGGGCAGGGAGATGGAGGAGCTTTTGGAAAGGCGCGAGATCCTTATGGCGTGCCGGGGAGAGAAGAACTTCGTGGAACCGGCGGCGGAGGGAGCCGAAGGATGCCGGGCGGAAGCCGTGTGTCCCATCATCTGCGAAGGCGATGTGATCGGCGCGGTAATCCTTCTGGAAAATGATAAAAAAACGGGAATGGGCGAGGTGGAGCGCAAGCTGATCCAGTCTGCGGCGGGATTTTTGGGGAGGCAGATGGAGCAGTAAAAGCGCCGGAAACGGTCTGCCAGATAAAAAAACAGCGTTATGGGGCAGGAAAAAGCTTCCGCCTTATAACGCTGTTTTTCTTTTGGAGAAAAGTTCGTCCTATAAAAATGGTTATTTTACAAGCGCTTCCGCCCGTTTAATGGCGGCGTCAATGTTTTCGCAGATATTTTCTGCGCCGATCTTCCGGGTAAATCCGGCTTTTTCCATTACCTTCATGGGCTGCTGGTTGACGTGGGAAAGGATGATGGTAATTCCTTTCTGCGCGCATCTGCCGTACAGCTCGGTCATGGCGTTTAAGGCGGTGCTGTCCAGCGCGGGGACGCTTCTCATGCGCAGGATCAGGCATTTTGCATGGTCTTTTACGGCAATCTGCCCAATGATGCCTGCCGCGCCGAAAAATAAAGGTCCGCTGATCTCATATACATTGATGGAGGGCGGGAGCGTCCGCAATTTTTCCTGCTCCGCCTCTTCTTCATCTGCGGCATATTTCCAGCTGCGCACCTCCGTGACGTCGCTCATGCGCTTCATGAAAAGGAGCACCGCCACGAGGATGCCGATTTCGATCGCTACGACAAGGTCGAATACGATCGTCAGAAAAAACGTCAGGACGAGCACGGCAATATCGCTCTTGGGAGCCGTTTTTACCAGATCAGCAAAGGTACGCCACTGGCACATATTGTAGGCGACCATAAAGAGGATTGCGGCGATGGCGGGCATGGGGATCATGGCGGCATAAGGCATGAACACGACCAGAATCAGGACGAGCACGAGCGCGTGCACCATACCGGCAACGGGCGTCCTGCCGCCGTTTTTGACGTTGGCGGCGGTGCGGGCGATGGCTCCGGTGGCGGGGATGCCGCCGAACAGGGCGGAGGCGATGTTTCCGGCGCCCTGAGCCGCCAGCTCTATATTGGAGCGGTGTCTGCCGTTGATCATGCCGTCTGCCACGACGCAGGAAAGCAGGGATTCGATCGCCGCCAAAACCGCGATCGTGAACGCATCCGGCAGGGCAAGCCGGATCGTTTTAAAGCTCATCTGCGGAAGATGGAAGGACGGAAGGCTGTTGCTGATCGTGTAAAGATCGCCGATCGTGTTGACCCTGAGCGGAAGGAATTTTACCATCAGGATCCCGGCGATGACTGCGATGAGGGAGCCGGGGATTTTTTCGGAGATCCGGGGCATCAGGATCAGGATCGCAAGACAGATAAAGCCGACGATCAGGGCGTCGATATTAACGGTAGAAAAGCCTGCGATGAAAGCCTGAAGCTTTTCCATCGTTTCAATGGCGGGCATTCCGTCCGGATAGGAAACGCCGAAAAAGTCTTTGAGCTGGCCGATCACGATCGTCACGGCAATGCCGGAGGTAAAGCCGGTCGTGATGGTAAACGGGATAAATTTTAAAAGCGCGCCGAAGCGGCAAAGCCCCATGATGATCAGGATGATTCCGGCGAGTATGGTGGCTGCCGCAAGCCCGTCCATGCCGCTGCGGGCAACGATCCCGGCGACGATGGTTGCAAAAGCGGCGGTAGGGCCTGCGATCTGCACCTGACTGCCGCCCAGCAGCGAAATAATAAAGCCCGCCACGATGGCGGTATAGATGCCCTGCTCCGGGCCGACGCCCGACGCAAGCGCAAGGGCGATGGACAAAGGCAGGGCGATGATCGCGACGACGACGCCTGCGGTCAGATCTTTGAAAAATTGCTGCTTTGAGTAGTTTTTTAATGTTGTAAACAACATTGGATACATTTTTTCCATAACATTCTCTCCCCTCTGGCTGACAAAATGTGACAGCACATCTTCCTATTATAATGGCATCCGTGAGGAAGTCCAGATAAAATACAGAAAAAAATTGTACTTTTTAAAGTACGCCGGGAACATTAAAGTATGCCGAAAACTTGCGGGCCCGGCAGGCGCGGTGGTATGATGGAAAAAGACAAAGCGCGCCGGGCGAGGGCGCGATGGGAGGAAAAAAAGCTATGCTCACATTCAGAAATATTGAATTGGAAGAGATCAACCGCAGCCTGTTCGGGCATTTTATCCGGCGTCAGGAGGTTGTAAAATGCTGGCGGCGCGAAGAGGGAGAATGGGTAATACGGGACGATCCGTTTACCGACGACTGGTCGGAGGAGGATTACGCCGTTTTGATCGGCTGCCTAAAAAATACGGTCAAAACGGGCGGTTTTGTATACGGCGCGTTTCGGGACGGGGAGCTGAAAGGCTTCGTATCCGTCGAGCCGGGGCTGTTCGGCGGGGAACAAAGGTATATCGACCTGTCCAGCATCCACGTTTCGGAGGAGATGCGGGGGAGCGGTATCGGCAGGACGCTGTTTGAGGCGGCGAAGGGCTGGGCGAAAAAACAGGGCGCGCGCAAGCTGTACATATCGGCGCATTCCGCTGTGGAAAGTCAGGCATTTTATAAAAAAATGGGATGCAGGGAAGCGGAGCTGTACCATCAGGGGCACGTGGAGGCAGAGCCGTATGACTGCCAGCTGGAATGCCCGGTGGAGTAATTTGCCGCCGTTTGCCGCATTCAGGCGCTGTTTTTTGGGGGAAAATGCCGCATGCAACCTGCGGTTGACAGATTGAAAGCCCCGAATGGTAGAAGGAAACCGGGATTTTGTATAAGCTATGAGTACCCCGCAAGGCAAGGGGCAAAAAAACGATCCCTCATTTGTGCAGGGGATCAAGAGGGAGGCAGCGCATATGATATTGGCGGATAAGATCATCGATCTGAGAAAGAAAAACGGCTGGTCGCAGGAGGAGCTTGCGGCGCAGCTTGGCGTATCGAGGCAGGCGGTGTCAAAATGGGAGAGCACGTCGTCGATCCCTGATCTGGATAAGATCATTAAGCTAAGCGAGATTTTTGGGGTGAGCACGGATTATCTGCTCCGGGATTCCATGGGAAAGGCGGAGCCGGAGGAGGATGCGGACGAAGAGGCCGGACAGGAGGCACGCACGGTATGTCTGGAAGAGGCAAATCATTATATGGAAGCGGTGCGTGAGGGAGCCGGGATCATTGCGGCAGGCGTTTCTTTGTGCATCCTGTCCCCTGTCGTCCTGATACTGCTGATGGGACTGACAGAGGCGGGAGGATTTGCGCTTTCTGAAAGCGCAGCTGTGGCGGCGGGAGTCAGCATCCTTCTTTTAATGGTGTCGTGCGCGGTGGCGCTGTTTGTGGTCTGGGGAAAAAAGCTGGAAGCATGGGAATATCTGGAAGCAGAGCCGATCGAGCTTTCTTACGGCGTAAAAGGGGCGGTAGAAAAGAAAAAAACAGAATATGCGCCGACGCATTCCATTATGCTGGCGGTCGGCATCCCGCTGTGCATCGTGAGCGCCGTGCCGATCTTCATGGGAGCCGCGCTGGACGATTGGACGGCAGCCATGGCAGGCGTCTGCGTGTGCCTGTGTCTGGTGGCGGCAGGGACGTTTCTGCTTGTGAAAACGGGACTGGTCTATCAATCGTTTCAAAAGCTTCTGGAAGAAGGGGAATACAGCCGGAAGGAAAAACGGCACAAAAAACGGGATGATGTCGTGGCGGGGATTTACTGGTGCTGCGTGACGGCGGCGTATCTGGGATGGAGCTTTTATACAATGGACTGGGGGCGGACGTGGATCGTCTGGCCCTGCGCGGGAGTGCTGTACGGGGCGGTGTGCGGGATCGCGTCGCTGGCAGGCGGGAAGTAAAGCCCTGCGGCAGCGTCCGGCTTCGGGCAGTCTGCGCCTGCCATGGGACTTCGCCCGCCTCCGGTCTCGCTCATAGAGAATTTGGGTCAAACAGCGCGGCAGCGTCCGGCATTCTGTCCGGTCAAACTCGCCCGGCACATATGCCGGGCTCAGACAAGTCCCGGACAGAATGCCGGACGCTGCCGGAATTGCTGTCTACAAAAGCGTCCCTGCGGCGGTTGACAAACCTCTCCGGATTGTATAAAATTGAATACAATCAGTGTATACAAGATTAACAATTTAACCGCAGCGGTTGAATGATGATTGCAGAGGAGAGATTTTATGGACTCTTTACACATAAAGGCATATGCCAAGATCAACCTTGGACTGGACGTGCTTCGGCGCAGGCCGGACGGCTATCATGAGGTAAAAATGATCATGCAGACCGTGGGCATCCACGACGATCTGGAATTTCAGAGGCTTTCGGAGGACAAGATCGTGATTTCGGTCGATCAGAAGGAGCTTCCGGCAGACGAGAGCAACCTGATCTGGAAGGCGGCAAAGCGCATGAAGGAGGAGTACGGGATTGCGGAAGGGATTTCTGTGAAGCTGACAAAGCGCATCCCGATCGCGGCAGGCATGGCGGGCGGAAGCGCGGATGCGGCGGCAACGATCCATGCGGTGGACGCCCTGTTCGGGCTGGGGCTTACGCTGGAACAAAAGCAGGCGTTCGGCGTGAAGCTGGGCGCGGACATCCCCTATTGCCTGATGGGCGGGACGGCGCTTTCGGAAGGCATCGGCGAGATCCTGACGGCGCTGCCGGACGTGCCGCAGGCAGAGCTTGTGATCGCAAAGCCCGATCTGGACGTTTCCACCAAATTTGTTTATGAAAATCTGCATGCCGACCGGCTGGAAGCGCATCCTGATATTGACGGGATGGCAGAGAGCATCCGCCGGGGCGATTTGGGCGGGATAACGGCGCGCATGGGAAATGTGCTGGAAACGGTAACGTGCCGCAGCTATCCCGTGATCGAGCGGATGAAGGACATTTTAAAGGAAAACGGCGCGGACAACGCGCTGATGAGCGGGAGCGGGCCGACCGTATTCGGCGTTTTTTCCGACCGGGAAAAGGCGGAGCAGGCGCGCCGGGCGATGGAAGAAAGCGGGCTTGCGCGCCAGCTGTTTTTGACGGGCTTTGTGAAAGGCAGGGGATGACGGGATGAACGAATTTGAAAAAGAAAACGACGAATATCTTCCCCTGCGGGACGTGGTTTTTAATACGCTGCGCAGAAGCATCCTGACGGGGGAGCTAAAGCCGGGCGAACGCCTGATGGAAATTCATCTGGCGGATAAGCTGGGAGTTTCGCGCACACCGATCCGGGAAGCGATCCGCAAGCTGGAGCTGGAAGGGCTTGTGACGATGATCCCGCGCCGCGGGGCGGAGGTCGCCCAGATCACAGAGAAGCATCTGCGGGACGTGCTGGAGGTGCGCCGGGCGCTGGACGCGCTGGCGGTGGAGCTTGCGTGCGAGCGGATCACGGCAGAGGAGCTGGAAAGCTTAAAGGAAGCCTGCGCCAATTTTGCAAAAGAGACAAAGCAGGGCAATGCGAACCGGCTTGCAAGGGCGGATGTGGCGTTTCACGACATCATTTTAAATGCCAGCGGAAACGAGCGTCTGGTTCAGATGATCAGCAAGCTTTCCCAGCAGATGTATCGCTACCGTCTGGAATATGTAAAGGACGAGACGAGCTATGAGCGCCTGATCGCAGAGCATGAGGCGATCTATGAGGCAATCTGCAGCAGGGACGGGCGCGCGGGCGCGGAGGCGATCAAGAATCACATTGACAATCAGGAAAAAGCGGTGATCCGCAGGATCACGAAAAAAGAAATAGAATGAATATCCGGCGTGCGGGTGGGTATGCTCTTTGACAGAACCGATAGAAAGGAAGAAAAGGGCATGAAGAAAGATCCGCGCGCCGGTATTTTATTTTTGACAATTATGATGTTATGGGGGATAATGTATCCACAGTATGCGCTGACAGAGGACATGTACGAGGCGGCAAAGCAGGGACAGCCTGTTTTAAAGGACAGCGCTTCCGATTATAAACAGATACTCGGGGCAAAAGCGGGAGAGGTGGAAATCCGGTTTGCGCTGCTGGATCAAATAGAAGAATGGTTTGGGGAAAAATGGAATGAAGACAGTGGAAGATAAGGAACTGCTGGAAATGCCGATCGGCGTTTTTGATTCCGGCATGGGCGGCCTGACCGTGATGCGGGAGATCATGAGGCAGATCCCGAATGAAAGGATCATCTATTTTGGAGATACGGCGCGGGTTCCCTACGGGAGCAAATCGAGGGAGACTGTAACGCGCTATTCCAGACAGATCGTGCGCTTTTTGCAGACGCAGAAGGTAAAGGCGATCGTGGTCGCGTGCAATACGGCGAGCGCATATGCGCTGGACGATCTGGAAAAAGAAATCGACATTCCGATCATCGGCGTGGTGCGTCCCGGCGCCAAAACGGCGGCTGAGGCAACGCGCAACGGTCAGATCGGCGTCATTGCGACGGCGGGGACGATCGGGAGCGGCATTTATACGACATACATACGGCAGCTTAAGCCCGACGTACAGGTGACGGGAAAGGCGTGCCCGCTGTTCGTGCCGCTGGTGGAGGAAGGCTTATGGCAGGATCCGGTGACGGACGAGATCGCGATGCGCTATTTGAGCGAGCTGATCGATACGGGCATCGACACGCTGATTTTGGGCTGTACCCATTACCCGCTGATCCGTTCCACGATCGCAAAGGTGGTGGGCGACCATGTGAAGCTTGTCAATCCCGCCTATGAAACGGCGCGGGAGCTAAAGGGGCTTTTGATGGAAAAGGGGCTGTTCAATCCGGTTCCGCCGGCGCTCGGGTCGAATAAATACCGTTTTTTTGTGAGCGACGGGGCGGAGCAGTTCGTGCATTTTGCAAATTCCATCATCAAGTACGGGATTTTGAGTGCAAAAGTGGTAAATATTGAAGAATATTAGAAATTGAGGACGGATTATGACAAAAGATGTGATGATCTCCATCCGGGGGCTGCAGTTTATGGAAGGAGAGGACGGGGATAATATCGAAACCGTCCAGCAGGGCGAATATTACGAGAGAAACGGCGCGCGCTACCTTTTGTATGACGAATATATGGAAGGCTTCCCGGAGCCCGTGAAAAATATGCTGCGCATCCGGGACGGGGAGATGACGCTGACAAAGCGCGGCATTTTGAACGTGCAGATGAATTTTGAGGCGGGCAAAAAGACGCTGGCGCGCTATCAGACGCCCTATGGCGTGATCATGATCGGGCTGGATACAAGCCGGGTGGTCTGCATGGAAGAGGAAAACTGCATGATCGCCGAGGTGGACTATACGCTTGAGGCGAACTATCAGTATGTGGCGGACTGCCGGATCCGGGTGCGGGCGACGGCAAGGGGGTGATTGGTGTCCGGAAGAGGCGCTGTGCAGTCAGCGGTCTGGGACCGGCTCTGTGCCAGACTCCAATCTCGCTTACGGAGAATTTGAAGCAGGCGGCACGGCTTGTCCGGGACGCATTCCGTCCGGTCAAACTCGCCCGGCACAGTTATGCCGGGCTCAAACAAGTCCCGGACAGAATGCCGGACAAGCCTGTGCCGCCTGCAAATTCTCCTTCGCTCGCCAGTCGTCTGACACAGAGCCGGTTCCAGACCGCTGACTGCACAGCGCCGCTTCCGGACGGAAGAACCGAGGCATCACTCCAAAAACAGATTGACATTCCATATGATAAGACATACAATTATTGTATATGCAATAATTGTATCAGAATTTCGGAGGAATGGACAATGCTCAGACGGATTTTTTCTTACATGAAGCAGTACAAGGGCTATGCGGTCATAGCCCTTGTCTGCGTAGGCGTGGAATGCGTTTTTGAACTGGTGATTCCGCTGATCATGGCGGACATGGTGGATGTGGGCGTGGCGACCGGCGACCGTGCGTACATTTTTGAAAAGGGGATGCTCATGATCGGGTGCGCCCTGTGCGCGCTGGTGCTCGGCATCGGAAGCGCCCGTTTCGGCGCGCTGTGCGGTCAGGGGCTGGGGGCGAATCTGCGGGAAGCGGAATACAGAAAGCTTCAGGCGTTTTCTTTTTCCAATATCGACCATTTCAGGATCTCGTCCCTTGTGACGCGGCTGACCAGCGACGTAACGGTGATCCAGAATTCGGTTTCGACGGGAATCCGCCCGATCTGCCGCGCGCCGGTTATGCTTGTGATGGCGACCGGGGCGGCGTTTATGATAAACAGCAGGCTGGCGCTCGTCTTTTTGGTGGCGCTTCCGGTGCTGGGTTTTATGCTGTTCTGGATCGTCAGCCATGTGCGCCCGCTGTACGGGAGGATGCAGACGGCGATCGACCTTGTAAACCGCATCGTGCAGGAGAACCTTACCGCGGTGCGCGTCGTAAAATCCTATGTGCGCGGCGATTACGAGCAGGAAAAATTCGACCGCGCGAACAATAGCCTGCGGACGGAATCGGAGAAGGCGTTCGGGCTGGCGTCCATGAATATGGCGGCGATGCAGCTGGTGATGTATTCGACGATCCTTGCGATTTTGTGGTTTGGCGGCGGCTCCATCCGGACGGGCGGGATGCAGGTCGGGGAGCTGACCGGATTTTTAAGCTATGTGCTGCAGATTTTAAACTCCCTGATGATGATTTCCAACGTGTTCATGATGCTGACCCGTTCGATGGCGAGCGGAAAGCGTATTTTGGAGATCATGGACGAGCCGGGAGTTTGACAGTTGAATATTAAAAAAAGTACTCACAGGTCGCATAAAACCTGCTTTTTTTATGTCAAATTTTATGCTTTTATATCTGTTATTTTATGTTATTGTGTTGTATAATAAGGGATAGGAGGGATGACGGATGAATCTTCACATAACAAAATCAAAAAATGCAGAGTCCTTTTATATCTGTAAATCTTATACAAAAGCAAATGGCAGCACTACTTCAGCTATCGTCCGCAAGCTGGGAACCTTAGAACAACTTTTGCCTGAACATGGCCCTACAAGAGATGATGTCGTTGCATGGGCGAAAAATGAAGTGAAAATAGAGACTGAAAAATATAAAAAGGAAAAAGAAGCTCAGACAGTATTGATACCATTCCATGCGGATAGACCATTAGATTATGACAGGCAGGTCTTCTTCCGTGGTGGCTATCTGTTTCTCCAATCCATTTATTATCAACTACAAATGAATAAAATCTGCCGGAAACTGAAACAGAAATATAAATTCAAGTATGATATCAATGCGATCCTCTCGGATCTGGTTTATGCAAGAATCCTGGAACCTTGCAGCAAACGTTCTTCTTACAAAGTTGCATCTGGATTCTTAGAAAAACCATCCTACGAACTTCATGATGTCTACCGGGCATTGGATGTACTTGGTGCGGAATGTGATCTTATTCAGTCTGAAGTTTACAAAAACTCCCACTTCCTTGGAAAAAGAAATGATAAGGTCCTTTATTATGACTGCTCGAATTATTACTTTGAAACTGAACAGGAAGAGGGAAATAAAAAATACGGGAAAAGTAAAGAACACAGGCCAAACCCGATCATCCAAATGGGATTGTTTATGGATGGAGATGGGATTCCCCTTGCTTTTTCTCTTTTTCCGGGAAATGCAAACGAGCAGACCTCTCTCAAACCGTTAGAAAAGAAAGTCCTTGGAGATTTTGGTTGTCAGAAATTTATTTATTGCAGCGATGCCGGGCTTGGCTCTGAATCAATCCGGGAATACAACCACATGGGGGAACGGGCTTATATCGTAACCCAGTCCATCAAAAAGCTGAAGAAAGAAGAAAAAGAATGGGCATTAAATTTACAGGGGTTTAAAAGAGTCTCAGATGGAGCCCCTGTTGATATCACAGAACTTCCCGAAGATGACAAAGGGCTTTATTATAAAGACGAGCCCTACACCACAAAGAAGCTGCATCAACGCCTGGTCATTACCTATTCTCCTAAATATGCCCTTTATCAAAAATCTATTCGAGACAAACAGATTGAACGGGCACAAAAGATGCTGGATTCAGGGAGCACAAAAAAGAACCGAAAAAATCCAAATGACCCAGCACGTTTCATCGGAACGATCGCTGTAACAGAAGAAGGGGAAGCGGCTGATGTAAAGCATTATCTAGATGAAACCAAGATTTCTGAAGAGGCCCAGTATGATGGCTTTTACGCAGTATGCACAGATCTTTTGGATGACGAAGTTAGTGATATTTTAAAAGTAAGTGAAGGCAGATGGCAGATTGAAGAATGTTTCCGGATTATGAAAACAGAGTTTTCTGCAAGACCTGTCTATTTACAGGATGAAAACCGGATCAAAGCACATTTTCTAATCTGTTTTCTTGCATTGACCATATACCGTTTCCTTGAGAAAAAACTGGATGCTAAATATACATGTGAAGAATTATTAGATGTTCTAAAAGAAATGAATTTCGCTGAAATACAGGAACAGGGGTTTATTCCTTTATACAAACGAGAAAGAATTACGGATGATCTTCATGACGTCTGCGGTTTCCGAACAGATTATCAGTTCATAACAAAAAGTAAGATGAGAAATATTCAGAAAAAAAGTAAAGGGAAGGAATAAATTACTATATTTCGAAACAACGACAAAAATCGCTATACCCCAGTAAACATGAGGGATACAGCGATTTTTTCTTTTTCTAACTGTCAAAGATGGGATTTTAAACTCCCTGATGATGATTTCCAACGTGTTCATGATGCTGACCCGTTCGATGGCGAGCGGAAAGCGTATTTTGGAGATCATGGACGAGCCTGTGGAGATCACGGATGAAAATGCCCGCGACATTTCGGTACAGCGCGGCGACATCCGCTTTGAGCACGTATTTTTTAAATACAGCCACAATGCGGAGGAATATGTGCTGTCGGACATCAGCCTTGAGATCCGGGCAGGACAGACGGTAGGCATTATCGGACAGACCGGCGCGGCAAAATCCACCCTTGTCCAGCTCATTCCCAGACTGTATGAGGCGACGCGCGGATGCGTGTATGTGGACGGCGTCCCGGTACGGGAATACCCGATGGAGCGGCTTCGGGACAGCATTGCGATGGTGCTCCAGAAAAATACGCTGTTTTCGGGCACGGTAAAGGACAACCTGCGCTGGGGAAAAGAGGACGCGACGGAGGAGGAAATTGCGGAGGCGTGCCGCATCGCCTGTGTGGACGAGTTCATCGACCGGCTGGAAAAGGGCTATGATACCGATCTGGGACAGGGCGGCGTAAACGTGTCCGGCGGCCAGAAGCAGCGCCTGTGCATCGCGCGGGCGATTTTAAAGCATCCGAAGGTGCTCATCCTGGACGATTCCACCAGCGCGGTGGATACGGCGACGGAAAAAAGGATCCGGGAGGGGCTTTCTGAAAAGCTGCCGGATATGACAAAGATCATCATTGCCCAAAGGATTTCCTCGGTGCTCCATGCGGATCAGATCGTGATTTTGGACGACGGAAGGATCGACGCGGTCGGGACGCACGAGCAGCTTCTTTCGGAAAACCGGATTTATCAGGAAATCTATTATTCCCAGCAGGAAGGGGGGCAGCTCTGATGGCAAGATATGTAGGCTATAAAAGACCGAAGGACACGAAGAAGGCGTTGAAAAACCTGCTGAAATATCTGGGCTACCATAAATGGATGCTTTTGCTTGTGGCGGTTTTAGTGGCGGTCAGCAGCGGGGCGAATATTATGGGGACGTATTTGATCAAGCCCGTCATTAACGACTACGCGCTGCCCGGCGACATCCCCGGGCTGGTGCGGATGCTTCTTATGATGGGAGTCATGTATGCCTGCGGCGTGGCGGCGACGTTTTTTTACAACCGCCTGATGGTAAAAACCTCGCAGCAGGTCGTGACCGAGATCCGGCGGGATCTGTTCGCCCATGTGCAGAAGCTGCCGCTTTCCTATTTTGACGCGCATACGCACGGAGAGCTGATGAGCCGCTTTACAAACGACGTGGACACGGTGCAGGAGGCGTTAAACGGCACGTTTTCCATGCTCATCCAGAGCTTTTTGGTGCTGACGGGCACGATTTCGATGCTGTTTGTGCTGAGCGTGCGGCTGACGCTGATCGTCGTTGTATTTTTGGCGGGGATGTTCGTGTTTATCCAGCTGAACGGCAAAAAGAGCAAAAAATATTTCAGCCGGCAGCAGGCTGCGCTGGCGTCGGTCAACGGCTTTGTGGAGGAAATGGTCGGCGGTCAGAAGGTGGAAAAGGTTTTCAACCATGAAAAACAGAATTTGAAAGAATTTATCCGCCGCAACGAGGCGCTCCGGCAGGCGTCCACCAGCGCCCTGACCTGGTCGGGAATGCTCGTCCCGACGATCGTGAGCATGTCCTACGTCAATTATGCGGTTTCCGCAATGGCGGGCGGCATGTTTGCGCTGGCAGGGCTTTTGGATCTGGGGACGCTGGCGGCATATCTGGTCTATGTGCGCCAGAGCGCGATGCCGATGAACCAGTTTACGAACCAGTTTAATTTCCTGCTGGCGGCGCTTTCCGGCGCGGAGCGGATCTTTGACATGATGGAGCAGGAGCCGGAGACTGACGGGGGCGACGTGACGCTGTGTCCCGTCGTGCGAAAAAAGGATGGGACGCTGGAGGAATGCAGCGGCTATACCGGACAGTTTGCGTGGAAGGACGGGGATAACCTCATACTTTTGCGGGGCGACGTGCGGTTTCAGGACGTGGTGTTCGGTTATACGCCACAGCGCTGTATTCTGGACGGGATCAGCCTTTTTGCGAAGCCGGGGCAAAAAATCGCGTTCGTCGGCTCCACGGGGGCGGGAAAGACGACGATCATCAATCTGGTCAACCGTTTTTATGAGATACAAAGCGGGACGATCACCTATGACGGCATCGACATCCGCAGGATACGCAAGGCGGATCTGAGACATTCGCTGTCAATGGTCATTCAGGACACCCATCTTTTTACGGGCACGATCTCAGACAATATCCGCTACGGCAGGCTGAACGCAACGGAAGAAGAGGTGCGGGAGGCGGCGCGGCTCGCCAATGCGGACTCCTTTATCCGCAGGCTGCCGGAGGGCTATGATACGATGCTTTATGGCGACGGCAGCAATCTTTCGCAGGGACAGCGGCAGCTTTTGGCGATCGCGCGGGCGGCGATCTCCCATCCGCCGGTGCTCATTCTGGACGAGGCGACCAGTTCCATCGACACGCGCACGGAGCGGCTCATTGAAAAGGGTATGGACCGGCTGATGGAAAACAGGACGGTATTTGTGATCGCGCACCGCCTTTCGACCGTGCGCAACTCCGAGGCGATCCTTGTGCTGGAAAAGGGCACGATCATCGAGCGGGGAAGCCACGAGGAGCTTTTGGAGGACAAGGGAAGATATTATCAGCTTTACACCGGGCAGTTTGAGCTGGAATAAAACGGGGATTTGATATGGAACAGAAAAAAGATGAAAAGCAGCGGTTTCAGGAAAATATTTTCTGGCTGGAAAGCCGGAGAAAGGAACGGATGAAACCGAAGCTTCTGGAGCTGGGGCTGACGCTTGGACAGGGACAGCCCCGGATCCTGAAGCATTTATATGAAAAGGAGCCGCGCACGCAGCGGGAGCTGGCGGACGTCTGTCATCTGGACGTTACGACCATGTCCCGGGCGCTGGACCGGATGACCGAAATGGGGCTTGTGGAGCGCAGGACCAATCCGGAATGCCGCCGGTCGTTTCTGATCTGCCTGACGCAAAAGGGGCGGGAAACGGCAAAGGGCGTGCAGGAGAGCTTCCGGGAAATGGAGCAGGCGCTGTGCGAGGGCTTTTCAGAGGAGGAGCTGGAAGCGTTAAACCGCAGTCTGGAACGGATGCTTTCCAATCTTAAAAAGGACTGAGCGGGCAGGGCGCCGCAAAGGGCAAAGGATAAAAGTCAAAAGTTAAAGTCAAAAGCTAAAGTCAAAAGCTAAAATGAAACGTCAAAAGGACGCAGGAAAGGAGCGCTGTATGAAGCAGGAAAACAACATCGCGGCGGGCACAAGCCGCCGTGACGAAGAAGCTTATCTGGCGGGAACTCTGAAGGTTGTGCACGACAACGTGGAGGAATACGGAAAAGAAGTCGCCAGAATGCAGGAAGACATTGACGAGATGCTGGAGCATTATCATGACAATGACACGGAAGTGCTGACGATCTTAAACAACACGGTGACGCTGCACCGCCATATGAAGCGGGCGTTGGAGCGCAACGAAAAGGCGGTAAAAAAGCCGTATTTCGGCAGGATCATCTTCCATGACGAGACTCTTAATAAGGAAGAATCCCTCTACATCGGGCGGGGCGGCATTTCCGCAGACATGACGCACTGGATGGTCGTGGACTGGCGCGCCCCGGTCGCCAACGCCTACTATGAAAACGGCCTTGGAAAATGCAGCTACCCGGTTCCGGGCGGCGGCAGGATGGACATCGACTTAAAATTGAAGCGGACGTTCGAGATCGCAGACGGGAAGCTTTTGGACTATTTTGACACGGAGGTTGTGGCAAACGACGATCTTTTGACAAAATATCTGGCAAAAAGCAAGCAGGCGGTGCTGGGAGAGATCATCGCCACGATCCAGAAGGAGCAAAACGACATCATCCGACAGTCCCCCTTCCACAGCATCATTGTGCAGGGCGTGGCAGGCTCCGGAAAAACGACGGTCGCAATGCACCGCATTTCTTATATCCTGTACAACTATGCGGAAAAATTCAAGCCGGAGGATTTTTATATCGTCGGAAGCAACCGGATTTTGCTGGATTACATCACGGGCGTCCTGCCGGATCTGGACGTATACGGCGTAAAGCAGATGACGATGGAGCAGCTTTTTGTGCGTCTTTTGTACGAGGACTGGGACGAAGGAAAATACAGCGTTACCGCGCCCAGGGACGGGGAGTACGCGCGGGGGAAGCTGGACTGGTTCCATAGTCTGGAACGTTTCTGCGACCGGCTGGAATGGAACACGATCCCGAGAAACAGCGTGCTTTTAAATCCGAAGCAGTTCGTGGAGGGCTTTAAGGACGGCAAAGGCGGCGTGTACGACGAAAGCGGCGGCAAAAGCGACGTCGGAGGGATGGTCGTGCTCTATCCGGGAGAGGCGATCGAGCGTTACATCCGGCAGAATCCGCGGGTGTCGGTGCAGAGCAAGATCCTGATGCTGAACGAGCGGCTTGCAGGCAAGGTGGAGGACGAATTTTTAGGCAAGGGCGTCAAGTATACCGACGCGGAAAAAAAGGCGATCCGCCGTGCATACCGCGACCGGTTCGGCAAAAAGGTGTGGAAAAGATCTGTTTTTGATCTGTATCGGGAATTTTTGGAGGAGCAGCGGGCAAAAGGGTATGAGACAAGCGTGCCGGAAAACGCTTTTGACGTATACGATCTGGCGGCGCTGGCATATTTGTACAAGCGGATAAAGGAGACGGAGATCATCAGCGAAGCGCATCACATCGTTATCGACGAGGCGCAGGATTTCGGCATGATGGCATACGCTTCCTTAAAATACTGTATCAAGGACTGTACTTATACGGTCATGGGCGACGTTTCCCAGAACATCCACATGGGATACGGCTTAAACGACTGGGAGGAAGCGAAGGCAGAGCTGCTTTCCGGAGAGCGGGACGCGTTTTGCATCCTGAAAAAAAGCTACCGCAACACGGTGGAGATCTCCGACTTTGCGGCGGATATTCTGGCGCACGGGAGCTTTCCGGGCTATTCGGCGGAGCCGGTGCTGCGTCACGGCGACCCGGTCGCGGTGGAAAAAGTACCCGATGACAGGGAGCTGTTTGCGCGGGCGGAGGCGGTCTGCAGGGACTGGCAGAAAAACGGCTTTGACACGATCGCGGTGATCTGCCGCAATGAAGCAGAGGCGGCGCACGCGGCAAGGGAGCTTTCAAAGCGCCTGCCCGTGGCGGAGAGCGATCTGGAAAAGGCGGTATTTGACAAGGGCGTTATGGTGCTTCCGGTGGAATATACGAAAGGACTGGAATTTGACGCGGTGCTGCTGCTGGATCCCGACCGGGAGCAGTACCCGGCAGATGACGGGCACGCAAAGCTTTTGTATGTGGCGGCGACCCGCGCCCTGCACCGCCTCTGCGTGCTGCATACCGGAAATCTGACCGGGCTGATCGCAGATCCTGTTCCGAAGAAAAACGCCCGCCTCAGACGGGAGCGGGAAGAAAAGCGGGCGCAGGCAGCGGCTTGCGGTGCGAAAGCGCCCGGCGGCTCCTTAAACGGCGCAAAACCGGCAGGCGGCGCGGCAAAACCGGCAGGCGGTGAGACAAAAACGGCAGGAAGCGCGGCAAAACCGGCGGGCAGCGCGGCGGGGACAGCGCCCCAGCCGCGCCGACGGATTTCGATTGTAACCAATCCGGCTGCGTCGGGGGCGGCGGACGCAAATACTTACGCCAAAGCTGCGCAGCCGCAGCCCCGGCAGGCTCAGCCTTCGCTCCATCCCCAGCCTTCGCTCTATCGGCAGCCCCATCCTCAGTCCCGGCTCAGTCAGCAAAAGCCCGGTCAGCCCTCCGACAACCAGCCCCGTCAGCGGGCGCGGGCAGTCCCCGCAAAAGCGGCGGCGGGCTTTGGCTTCGGGGACATGCCGGACAACGGACGGCTGCGCCCGGCGGGGCACGCCCGCCCGGATTTTTCGATCCGGTGGACGGAGAAAAAAGACGACGGGCTGTATTTGCAGAGCCGCTACGGGCTGCTGCGCCTAAGCCCGGTAGGCAGCAGCATCGTGCGGGTAACTTTTTCGAGGCGGGACAAGCTTTCGCCGGAAGTCTGCCCCGGCATCGCGGTAAACCGGACAGACCGGGCGTGGCAGTATAAGGAAAGCCGGACGGCGGTGGAGCTGACGACGCCGGAGCTGTGCATTCAGGCGGATAAGGCGACAGGGGCGCTGCGTTATCTGACAAAGGAAAAGACGCTTCTTCTGGCAGAAAACCCGAAGGAGCCGCGGCTGATCGAAAGCAGCGTTTCCGGCTGCAAAAGCCGGCTGTTTCCCGACTGGGACAAAAAAGAAAAGCTCTATGCGGCGGGGGCTGCCGGAAAGGCGGGGATCGGGCTGGAAAAGACAGCCCGCTATATTTCCCACAGGGATGCAGAGGAGCTTCCGTTTTTGATCTCGGACAGGGGATACGGGCTTTTGATTGCGTCCGAGCGCCCGGTCATCGCGTGTACGGTTCCGGTGTACGGCTCCCAGCTGTGCATGGAGGAGAAGGAGGAGCTGGATTTTTATTTCATCGCAGGAAAGCGCCCGGACACGCTGCTCAACGCCTGTGCATATCTGTGCGGACGGCTGTAAGAAACTGTGCAAAAATAAGAGAGCCGTCTGCCGCAGACGGAATGTCCTTTTTTATAAGAAAGGATCCGACGCTGCCTGTATTGTCCGACCGGGGCAGCAGCCGTTCCGGATGCCATTGAAGTCCCACGATAGGAAGAAAAGCATGCTCGATGCCCTCGATCACGCCGTCGGGGGCGCGCTGGATGATGCGGATATTTTTGCCCGGAAAGCTGACGCCCTGATGGTGGGCGCTGTTGACGGGAAAATCCTCCCCGTAAAGGCGTGCAAGAAACGAATCCTTCTCTGCATGGGAAGGATGAAACTGGTCACACTCTTTATAGCGGTGGGTTTCTGCCTGCGCCAGATGTTCCCAAAGCCCGCCCCCGAAAAAAACGTTGATCAGCTGCATCCCCTTGCAGATTCCGAGGACGGGACGGCGGTATTGTGCAAACAGCGCAAGCAGGGCGAGCTGCTTTTGGTCCAGAGCAGGGTCGATGCTGCCCCGGTTTGGCAGGAGTGAAGGATCAGTGCCGCTCCGGTCAAACAGCCGGGCAGGATCAGTGCCGCCCCTATCAGACAGGAGCGCAGGGGCGATGCTGCCCCGGTCAGGCAGGAGCACAGGATCGATGTCGCCCCCGCCGGGCAGGATCAGACCGTCCCAGCCTTTCGCGGCATTGGGATCTAAGGAAACCTCCGTCAGGAGCGGGTCGGTCGCAGAAAAGGGCAGCCGCGCATGGGAAAAGGCAAGCGCCCTTCTGTAGTTGTGAGATGTTTCAAAAAAGCCAGCGATGCCGATTTTCATAAGGATTGCCTTTCGTGCCGGATTCATGTATGATAAAGCTGTTATTGATAGGATATGATACCACAGGAGGTTTATTGCATGAATATACTGGATATTGTCGGCCCGGTAATGGTCGGTCCGTCCAGCTCCCATACGGCGGGCGCGGCGCGCATCGGTCAGACGACCGCGAAGCTTCTGGGCGAAAAGGTGGCGAAGGCGAATATTTTTCTGCACGGCTCTTTTCTGGCGACAGGCAGGGGACACGGCACGGACCGGGCGCTGGTGGCAGGGCTTTTGGGGCTGGCGGTGGACGATCCGAGGATTCCGGAGAGCTTTGAGGAGGCAAAAAAAGCGGGAATGGAATTTTCCATTCAGGGGATTTCCCTGCAGAATGCCCATCCCAATTCCGTAAAGCTGGAGGTAACGGGCGTCAGCGGCAGAAAGCTTGAGGTGATCGGCGCGTCCATCGGAGGCGGCAGGATCAGGATCAGCGAGATCGACGGGCTGACGGCGAATTTTTCGGGGGAAGCGCCGACGCTTGTCGTCTACAATCAGGACAGACCCGGCTGTATCGTAAAGGTAACGTCGCGGCTGGGCGAGGCGGGCATCAACATCGGGACGATGCAGGTGTACCGGGACGCCCGCGGCGGTCAGGCGGTCATGGTCATTGAGGTCGATCAGGAAGTGCCCTATGAGCAGATCGCGGAGCTGGAAAAGGAAGACGGCATTGAAAAAGTGATCTATCTTTGTCTGGAGGAGAGATAAATGTATCGTTCATTAGAGGAGCTCTGCAGACGGGCAGAGGAAATAACGGGCGGCTTCTGGAAAGCCGTGGAGGAGGACGACTGCAAGGAGCGGCAGATTTCAGAGGAAGAGTCCTTTTTCCAGTTAAAAGCGATGTATCAGGCGATGCGCGAGGCGGATCAGAACTATGACCCGGCGTTAAAATCGCGCAGCGGGCTGGTCGGCACGGACGGCGGGAAGCTGCAGGAATATGCAGACCACGGAGAGCCGGTCTGCGGGGAATTTTTAGGGCGCGTGATGGCAAAAGCGGTCAAAATGGGCGAATCCAACGCATGCATGAAGCGGATCGTGGCAGCCCCCACGGCGGGAGCCTGCGGCGTCGTTCCCGCGGTATTTTTAAGCATGCAGGAAAAGTACGGATTTTCCGATGAAAAAATGACGGAAGCGCTCTATGTTGCGGCGGGCATCGGCGGCGTGATCGCGTCCCGCGCCTTTATCGCGGGGGCGCAGGGCGGCTGTCAGGCGGAGGTCGGCTCTGCGGCTGCGATGGCGGCGGGCGGCGCGGCGTACCTGCGCGGCGGCGATGCAGAGGCGATCGTCCACGCGGCTGCGATGGCGTTAAAAAATCTGTTGGGCCTTGTGTGCGATCCGGTGGCGGGGCTTGTGGAAGTGCCCTGTGTCAAGCGCAATGTTTCCGGCGCGGTGGTGGCGCTTTCTGCGGCGGACATGGCGCTGGCGGGCGTGCGCAGCAGAATCCTGCCGGATGAGGTAATAGACGCGATGCGGGAAGTCGGGATGGCGATGCCCGCCTGCGTGCGGGAGACGGGAGAAGGCGGGCTTGCGGCGACCCCCACGGGCGTGCGCTGCCGGAGCTGCCTGCAGGACTGACGCCCCGCGTGTATTTTAAAATGCACAAACAATCGGAGCCGGATTTATTGTAAAAAGAATTTCTTTATGATACACTTTTTTTAGAAAGCCGCCCCTTAAGGGAGACGGCAAAGCAGCGTGAATTTACGACAGGAGAGGAAGCGGTATGAATCAGGTAGCAAAGGATGACTTCATGAGCGGAGTGGAAGAGGTGGATGTGGAGCACGTTGTGCTTCTGGATCTGACAGATCAGGTGCGGGCGCTTTTAGAGGATGAAAATATGCTGTTTAAGTGCGCCGACATCCGCGGTCTGCTGGACCGTCTGCACGATTATACGAAGATGCACTTTACCCATGAAGAGGAACTGATGGAAAAGATGGAGTACGACGGGCTGGAGCTGCAGAAGCAGCAGCACAGGCTCTTTGTGCAGCGGCTGGACGAGTTTGCAGAGCAGATCTCCCAGCTTTCCCTTGGGACGCAGGATGCGATGATCCAGGAAGTGTTTGAATATCTGCAGAAGTGGCTCCATGACCACATCAAGATCGAGGATATGAAATATGCCAGATTCGCAACGAAAAAAACTAAAGGAAATCATTGATCAGAGCGATAATATCGTATTTTTCGGCGGCGCGGGCGTGTCCACGGAAAGCGGAATACCGGATTTTAGGAGCACGGACGGGCTGTATCATCAGGAATATCGGTTTCCGCCGGAGACGATCCTGAGCCATACGTTTTTTAAACAGAATCCGGAGGAATTTTACCGGTTTTACCGGGCAAAGATGCTGGCGCCCGGCGCAAAGCCAAACGCCGCCCACAAAAAGCTTGCGGAATGGGAGCGGCAGGGAAAGCTTAAGGCGGTGATCACGCAGAACATCGACGGGCTGCATCAGGCGGCGGGAAGCCGGAAGGTGCTGGAGCTCCACGGAAGCGTGCTGCGCAACTACTGCGAGCGCTGCCATCGCTTTTACGGCGCAGAGGCAGTCGCAGAGAGCACGGGTGTGCCGCGCTGTGAGTGCGGCGGCATCATCAAGCCGGACGTCGTTCTTTATGAAGAGAGCCTTGATATGGATACGATGCGGGAGGCGATCGCAGCCATCCGGGAGGCGGACGTGCTCATCATCGGCGGGACGTCGCTTGTCGTATATCCGGCGGCGGGGCTGGTCGATTATTACAGCGGGAATAAGCTGGTGCTGATCAACCGGACGCCGACGCCAAAGGATTCCGATGCAGATCTGGTCGTGACTGGAAGCATCGGGGAGATTTTTGCGGCGCTGTAAGGAAAATGCGGAACGGTTGTATAAGGAGGACGCCATGGATATTCAGGTAGGGGATGTGGTGACGCTGAAAAAACAGCATCCCTGCGGCAGCAAGGAATGGGAAGTGCTCCGGATCGGGGCGGATTTCCGGTTGAAGTGCGCAGGCTGCGGACATCAGATCATGATCGCGCGCAAATTAGTCGAAAAAAATCTTCGCGATATTAGAAGAAAAGCTTGAAAATTGCGGAGATCCATGTTATCATAGTAACCCGTGATATATATTCCTTGCTCCTTTTATAAGGAAGGGGCCAGAGACCAAAAGGAGGTAAATTAGCATGAACAAGTACGAATTAGCTGTGGTTGTCAGTGCGAAAATCGAAGATGAAGAAAGAGCTGCGGTTGTTGACAAGTGCAAAGCCCTGATCGAGAGATTCGGCGGCACCATCACCAACGTTGACGACTGGGGCAAGAAGAGACTCGCTTACGAGATCCAGAAAATGAGAGAGGGCTTCTATTACTTCATCCAGTTCGAGGCTGAGTCTTCTGCACCGGCAGAGATCGAGAGCCGCGTTCGCATCATGGACAACGTACTCAGATACTTAGTTGTCAAGAACGAGAAGTAAGAAAGAGAGTCAATATGAATAAAGTTATTCTTATGGGTCGTCTCACCAGAGATCCCGAAGTTCGGTATTCTCAGGGAGAAAATGCGATGGCGATCGCCAGATATACGCTTGCAGTGGATCGGAGATTTTCCCGCAATAACGGCGGCGACGACAATTCCGCAGACTTTATCGGATGCGTTGCATTCGGCAAGAGCGCGGAGTTCGCAGAGAGATATCTCCATAAGGGAACCAAGCTTGTGGTGACCGGACGTATCCAGACAGGCAGTTATGTCAACAAGGACGGCGTCAAAGTGTACACAACAGATGTTGTTGTAGAGGATCAGGAGTTTGCAGAGAGCAAGAACAGCGCGGCGAATAACGATGGGGGTTATGTCGGCGGCGGTTACGGAAACGCTCCTACAAGACCCCAGCCTTCCGCAGCAGCAGACGGCTTCATGAACATTCCGGACGGAATCGACGAGGAGCTGCCGTTTAACTAAGCAAAATCGCTCTGCGATTTTGCGCTATTTCTCAAATACGAAGTATTTGAGAAATTTTCCGAATAAAATTGCGCAGCAATTTTGCGCTGTTTTGTACCACATTCAAACAGGAGGTAAACCATCATGGCATTCAATAAATCTGAAAGACCTGACGCTCCGGCACGGAGAAGAGGCGGCATGCGCAGAAGAAAGAAAGTTTGCGTATTCTGCGGCAAAGACAATGTGATCGATTACAAGGACACAAACAAGTTAAAGAGATACGTTTCTGAGAGAGGCAAAATCCTTCCCAGAAGAATCACAGGCAACTGCGCAAAGCACCAGAGAGCGCTGACAGTTGCAATCAAGAGAGCTCGTCATCTGGCTCTTATGCCTTACGTGGCAGAATAAATTGCAGATATGGAACAGACAGGAAGCCAAGCGTTTTCTGTCTGTTTTTTTTGTTGTAAATCAACTAAATAGATAGTTGACTCTCGAATAAAAACATGATATTATCCACATATAAACTAAAAAAATAGTTAAATAAGAGGTAAAGCATGGAAGAATTAACGACAAGCGAAACACTAGTAATGAAAGTAATCTGGCAAAATGACGAACCGATGTCGATTCAGGATATTTTGCAGCGGGTAAACAGCGCTTATGGAAAGGACTGGAAAACGCAGACGGTTTCCACCTTTTTGAGCAAAATGGTAAAAAAGGGCTATCTGAGCATGCAGCGCAGGGGACGGTATTTCTTTTATGAACCGCTGGTTACGGAGGAGGCATACAGCAGGCGGGAGATCGCGAAGTGCGTGGAGTTTTGGGGAAATGGGAAAATTGACCATCTGCTGACCGCGTTTTCTGAGGTTCACGAGCTGACAGAGGAAGAAAGGGCGAATATAAGGGAGCTGCTGGATGAATTGGAGTAGACTGTTCGTATTTATGCTGATGACGGTCGGGCTTGCGGGAAGCGGGGCAGGTTTGATCGCAGACGGGATGATCAAATTTAAAAAAGTAAAAAATCCGTATTTTATTATCGTATTTCTGCAGAGTGCTTTGGTACTATATATTGTTCCGGTTTTATTTGCGGGAATGATGCTGGACAGAATCAATCTGCATTATTCCACAACAGGGTGGAGGATCGGAACGGATGGTGTGTTTCTGGTGAGCTATCTGCATGTGGCAGATCAAATCGGCATTTTGGCGGGGATAATCTGGGGAGCAGGATGCTTCTGTAAGATCATCCGTTTCCGGCAGTTAAAGATGGCGCTGAACAGGATACTGCAGAATAACGCAGGCGTTTCAGATGGAAAGCTCCGGGAAATAACGGAAGAGTACCGGATGCGGTTTCATCTGCGCAGGCTGATGCTTTATGAAAATGACAGCGTGTTGTCCCCTGTTTCTATAAAGCATCGGGGATATATTATTATAATTCCAAAGAAGAGGTATTCGGAGAAGGAATACCGGATGATTTTGGAACACGAATGCAACCATATCAAACGGAGGGACGTGATATGGAGAAAAATGGCAGTTATTGCAGAATGTATCAACTGGTATAATCCGCTGGTAAAGAGGGTGTCCCGGCAGCTGATTTACTATCAGGAGGTGCGCTGTGATCTGCAGTCCATTTCTTCCGGAGACTATTTTACGCCGAGGGAGTATGGAGTTTTTCTGGCAGGTCTGTCAGACAGCGGGCTGTCCCGGACGCCGATGACGGCATTCTGCGAATCAAAATCAATGCTGATAGGGAGGTTGGAAATGATGAAACAGGCAAAACAGATGAAAAAGGTAAACAGGGGATTGGCATTTGCGGCAGCGGCAGGATTTATCGCTGTATCGCTGCTTCCGGCAAACGTTGTGTCGGCACAGGTCATCAGGGCGGAGGAGCAGATGATCTATGCCTCTGAGGTTGCGGTAGAAGTGCCGATGATGGAACAGAAGGTACTGGAAGAAAAGGTGGAATATGCAGGAAATGATGTGAATGAAATTGATCTGTCAGAGGATATAGTGAAATTTTCTGATACATTCCTGATAGACATTGATATTTCCGGAAATACACGCTCCTTGTTGGATTCGAGGGAAATGGTGGCTGGGAGCAGCATTTTGATTTCGACGAATTGCGGAACGAACAGTACATACAGAATCGGAATCAAAAATGAGAGCACCGGGAAATTAACCTATGTAGAAGGAACGGGCGTAATGACACATACATTTAAAATTTCGGATAAGGGGAAATATGCTCCATATGTGGAAAATAAGGGCAGTCAGACAATTCATGTAACGGGGCATGTAGAGTATCAGTGAATCGTATAAATTGGGGAAAATTCCCCTTTTTATATAAACAATACAACTATAAAAATAGACAATTATTTATGTAGTTGTGTATGAAAGAAGTAAATGGCAGGATAAAATCTGGCTGGATTTGTTCAGAAGGGAGGGGAGTCCAATGGGGAAAGGAAATATACGGAAATTAGTTGAATAAAAATTGAGTGGAGGTATAAAGATGAGAATTATAAAGGTATGGTTAGGGTTACTTTCAATGTGTGCTATTATGATGATTCCTATGACAAGTAATGCGTCAGAATTGAAAACGATGGAAGAGGTAAAAGAGAAGCGGCTTCAATCAGAAAATGTAATGAAAGTTTATGTAGATTCTGTTGGGAATTATGTATTTCATAATGTACCAGATCAGAGGAAAAATGTGGGGACTAAAGTAGTATATGTGGATGAAACAAAAGAAGTCCGCGAAAAAGTATGGGCTGATATTGGAATAAGGAATCAAGCTAAGTATACTTATGATATTGAAAATAATCCAGTTTATATTGGAACATGGGGTGGTATAGCCGCGTATGCTAGACATACGCTTGGTGCTAGAATTTCAAGTGGAGGATTAAACTATTTAATTTCTACAGGAGATGCGACTTGGTACAATAGGTCTAAAAATGTTGCATTACCTTATAGAAATGGCAATTCTACAGTTCCGGAACATGCTAATCAGGTAGATGTTGCTAAAGGAACAGCATTTGTTGTAATAAATCCTGACACAAATAAAAATGTGATTGTTACAGTGAATGATTTTGGACCGCAGCAAAATACAGAACTTGGCAAAAAGACGATTGTAGATTTGGATTCAGGAAGTTTTGAAACATTATTTGGAAGTACCGGTATTGGACGTCATGTATGCCAAACTAATGTAACAGTAAATCAGTATTTCTAAGTTCTATAACCATGCCCGGATTTTTAAGATCCGGGCATGGTTATATGGAGGATGTATTATGAAAAGAAAAAGATGGATGTTTACATATTTGCTTATTTTTATGTTTGTAATGGGAGGAAATGGATGTGCGAAGGAGGAAAAAGTAAAAAATACAGAACAGACAGTGACTGTTGAAAACGCATGTGAAATAGAATCAGAGGTAGCAATAGGAACAGATGAAGAAAGCATTGTGCAGGAAGAAACAGTAGAAGAAATAAAAGCATATGCAGAGCCTGTAAGAGGAGAGTATTCAGACTGGTTATGCGGCATGGTTTCAAGTCCTGAAAATGAGGCAAATTCAGATGTGCTTGTTCTTAATCCGGAAAACGGAGAAGTAAAAAGAATCACGACTTTGGAAGAAATCAGTAGCACACAGACATGTGCAGTAAGTCCGGATGGAAATTGGGTGGCTTATACAGATTGGGTAAGTGAGGATCATTCAGAAGGAGTTTACCTGATCGTCAGGAATATGGAAGGTGGAGAAGAAAAAATTTTTTTGAAAGATAATGGATATGCTCCGTTGTTGATGTATATGATATGGCTGCCGGATAACCGTAGTTTACTTTTCAATATGAGTTTGAAAGATCAGCAATATTATAGGGATATGATAGGGGTATTGGATATAGAGGCTGAGGAAATACGGATTTTAGATCAGGGAGGAGTCTGGCAGGGACAGACAACGATTGATTATGATGTGGATTGGACGATTTCATTGACAACGCAGGAAGAATTGGATGAATTGATTCAAAAGTATGGGGGAACGGAAGGGATACCCGTAGAGGAAAACGGGGGATATAATTATGTGGAATTTGGAGCTTTGGCATTATCGCCAGATCAGAGAACGGCAATTTATTCTGTAAATTTTAAGCGGAATTCAGCAAGCTGGACAGGAGGAGAAGAAGAGATGGCTCGTCTTACCCTTGCGTCCGGGATCTTTCAGGCAGATTTGGAAAAGGGGGACGCAAAATTGATTTACGGAAATTCTGTACAGAAAAGCTGCATGGGAAATGTGTCATGGTTAGACGGGAATACGGTGGTTTTTGACCGTTATTATAATGAGCTGTCGAACGGAGACTGCGAGGTAGTGGCTTTGAATCTGGATACGGGCGAAGAAAAAATCATATCGCCCCGAAAGGAGGGAGAAACAGCGCAGAAGGTTCGTGGAATCAGCGGCAGTTACGTTGGGATTTCAACGGACGGTCAGGAAGGGGAAAAATTTATCCTGCTGGATGGAAGCGGGCAGGGAGGAAAAGAAACAGAATTTTTTTATGGAGGGGAAAGGATTTCTTTATGGCGTTTCTATGAAATCCCATAAGACAAAGGAGGAGTTTCCCGGCAGGTTTTGTCGCATCCGGCGTTCCCGTTTGGTTTAGGGTATGGTAATTTTTCAAAAGAAATGATATACTTAGTCCGTGCAGCTGGATTTTTAGGGTTATCAGAACTTTTCACAGGTGTGTGTTATGAAGATGAAAAAACGAATCAAGTTAAAGGGCAGGCTGCGGATTTATATGCAGACCTCGGTTTATCTGGGGCTTATGCTTCTGATGCTGGATGTGGGCATTTATTTTCTGAGCGTGGAGGCGGGATTTCTGCTGACGTGCTTTTTGCTCTGTTATTTCGGGATCGTGCTCCTTTTAATGTTCTACAACCGTCCGGTCATTATCAATGAGCTGGTGAGCTTTGCGACCCAGTACGGGCAGATCCAGAAGGCGCTTTTAAGGGATATGGTGATCCCGTATGCGCTTCTGGACGAGGCGGGACGCGTGATCTGGTGCAACAACGCATTCAGGGCGGCGATCCACAGTGAAAAAGGCTTCCATAAGTCCATTACCTATGTGTTCCCGGCGATCACGAGGGAGAAGCTTCCGCAGGGAGAGCAGGAGGCGGAGATCGAGATTTCCTTTGAAGGAAGCGATTACATGGCGCATATCGTCCGCGTCTCCTTAAAGGGGATCGCAGAGGACAGCGATATTCTGGAAGAGGACGATTATGACAGCAGCCTGTACGCGCTGTATCTGTATGACGAGACGGCGTTAAAGATCGCCCTGCGGGAAAATGACGATCAGTCTCTGGCGGTCGGTCTGATTTATCTGGACAATTATGAGGAGGCGCTGGCGAGCGTGGAAGAGGTGCGGCGTTCCCTTTTGACGGCGCTGATCGACCGTAAGGTTAATAAGTACGTCGCGGCGTTTGACGGCATCTGCCAGAAGATCGAGAAGGACAAGTATCTCGTTATTTTAAAGAAAAAATCCGTGGCGCAGATGCAGGAGCAGCGGTTTGAGCTTTTGGAGGACGTCAAGACCGTCAACATCGGCAATGAGATGGCGGTGACGATCAGTATCGGCATCGGTCTGGACGGGCTTGTGTATGCGCAGAATTATGAGTTTGCGCGGACGGCGATCGATTTTGCCCTCGGGCGCGGCGGCGATCAGGCGGTCGTAAAGCAGCCGGATAAGATCAACTATTACGGCGGCAAGAGCCAGCAGGTAGAAAAGAGCACCCGCGTCAAGGCGCGCGTCAAGGCGCACGCGCTGCGCGAGATCATCACGAGCAAGGACAACGTGCTCATTATGGGGCACAAGATCGGGGACGTGGACAGCTTCGGCGCTGCGGTCGGCATTTACCGGATCGCGCGGACGCTGGAACGGCGGGCGCAGATCGTTTTAAACGATGTGACGACCTCCCTGCGCCCGATCGTGGAGCTTTTCAAGGATAATCCGGAGTATGAAAGCGATATGATGGTAACGAGCGCGCAGGCGGTCGAATGTGCCGGACCAAATACGGTGCTCGTTGTGGTAGACGTCAACAAGCCGTCGCTGACGGAGTGCCCGGAGCTGTTGAAGCTATGCAAATCCATCGTCGTTTTGGATCATCACAGGGCGGGTACGGAGACGATCGAAAACGCGACGCTTTCCTATGTGGAAACGTATGCGTCCTCCACCTGCGAGATGGTTTCGGAGGTTCTGCAGTATATCAGCGACGGGCTGCGCATCAAGAGCGAGGAAGCCGACAGCATGTATGCGGGCATGGTGGTGGATACCCAGAATTTCAATACAAAGACGGGCGTGCGCACCTTTGAGGCGGCGGCATTTCTGCGCAGAAACGGCGCGGACGTGACCCGCGTGCGCAAGCTTTTCAGGGAGAATGCGGCGGAATACAAGGCGAAGGCGGACGCGGTCAGCCAGGCGGAGATCTACCGCAGCGCTTATGCGATTTCCGTCTGCAATTCGGAAGGGCTGGCAAGCCCCACCGTTGTAGGCGCACAGGCGGCGAACGAGCTTTTGGACATCCGGGATGTGAAGGCGAGCTTTGTGCTGACGGAATACCAAAACAAGCTGTTTTTTTCGGCGCGTTCCATTGACGAGGTAAACGTGCAGGTCATCATGGAGCGCATGGGCGGCGGCGGGCATTTGAACATCGCGGGCTGCCAGATGGAAAATACCCCCGTGGAGGAAGGCATCGCCATTCTGAAACGGACATTGGACAAAATGATAGAGGAAGGTGAAATCTCATGAAAGTAATTTTACTGGAAGATGTGAAGGCTTTGGGCAAAAAGGGTCAGGTCGTGGAAGTTTCGGACGGCTACGGCAAGAACTTTATTTTAAAAAAGAAGCTGGGCGTTGAGGCGAACGGGGCGAACATGAACGACTTAAAGCTCCAGAAGGCGCAGAACGAGAAGCTTGCAAAGGAGCAGTTAGAGGCGGCAAAGGCGATGGCGGCGTCTTTAGAGGAGATGAGCGTAACGCTTTCGATCAAGGCGGGAGAGGGCGGAAAGGCGTTCGGATCCGTATCCAGCAAGGAGATCGCGTCTGCATACAAGGAGCAGAACGGCGTGGAAATCGACAAGAAAAAGATCCAGCTTCCCGAGGCGATCAAAACCTTCGGCACGCATGAAGTGCCGGTAAAGCTTCACCCTCAGGTGACCGGAACGCTGCGCGTAAAGGTTGTCGAGGCGTAAGAAGCCGGGAAACGCAATGACAGATAAGAGGGAATGAGAAAATGGCGGCAGCGGACGAGGCGATTTTAAAAAGGGTACTCCCACACAGCATAGAGGCGGAGCAGTCGGTGATCGGTTCGATGATCATGGACCGGGAGGCGATCGTGGTGGCGTCCGAGATCATCACGGGAGAGGATTTTTACAACCGGCAGTATGGCGTGCTGTTTGAAACGATGGTGGAGTTAAACGACAGCGGAAGGCCGGTGGATCTGGTAACGCTGCAGGACAAGCTGAAAGAAAAGGATGTGCCGCCGGAAATTTCCAGTCTGGAATTTATCGGCGACTTAATCCGCGCGGTCCCCACCTCCGCAAACATCAAATATTATGCGAATATCGTGGCGGAAAAGGCGACGCTGCGCCGTCTGATCCGTATGAATGAAGAGATCGCAAACACCTGCTATGCAGGCAAGGAAAGTCTGGAAGAGATTCTCGAGACGACGGAAAAAAAGGTATTCGACCTCGTACAGCGGCGCAATACCGGGGATTTTGTCCCGATCCGGCAGGTCGTGATGAACGCCATGGACAGGATCGAGAAGGCTTCCAAGAACAAAGGAAACGTCACGGGAATCCCCACGGGCTTTATTGATCTGGATTATAAGACGGCGGGGCTGCAGCCCTCCGATCTGATCCTGATCGCGGCGCGTCCTTCCATGGGAAAGACAGCGTTTGTCTTAAACATCGCGCAGAACGTGGCGTTTAAGCAGAACATGACAGTGGCGATGTTCAGTCTGGAGATGAGCAAGGAGCAGTTTGTAAACCGACTGTTTTCCTTGGAATCCAAGGTGGACTCCCAGCATCTGCGTACCGGAAACCTGACGGACGCGGAGTGGGAAAGCCTGATCGAGAGCGCGGGCGTGATCGGCAGGTCAAACTTAATCATCGACGATACGCCGGGCATCACGATCGCGGAGCTTCGCTCCAAGTGCCGCAAGTACAAGCTGGAATATGATTTAAAGCTCATTATCATCGACTATTTGCAGCTGATGAGCGGCAGCGGCTCCCGGTCGTCGGATTCCCGCCAGCAGGAGATTTCGGATATTTCCCGCTCCTTAAAGGCGCTGGCGCGTGAGCTGCAGGTTCCGGTAATCGCGCTGTCCCAGCTGTCCCGTGCGGTGGAGCAGCGTCCGGAGCACAGGCCGATGCTGTCCGACCTGCGTGAGTCGGGAGCCATCGAGCAGGACGCCGACGTGGTCATGTTTTTGTACCGGGACGATTATTACAATCCGGACACGGAAAAGAAGGGCATTGCCGAGGTGATCATCGCCAAGCAGAGAAACGGCCCGATCGGTACGATCGAGCTCGTATGGCTGCCCGATTATACAAAGTTTGCCAATCTGCAGAGATAATCGGATGCAGGGCGGCAGTTTTATTGATTTTACGAAAGAGAACAGAAAGCGGAAAAAAACGCGCTGTTCTCTTTTTTTAATCCGCAGGCGCGGAGGAATGGGAGGAAAAAATGACGGCACAGGAAACTTATACAATCAAGGATGCGGCAAAAAAGGTTCAGGTGGAGGCGCATGTGCTGCGCTACTGGGAGGAGGAGCTGAGGCTGCCGATCGCAAGAAACGAGTTGGGACACCGGTTTTATACGGAAAAGGACGTGGCGCTTTTGGAACATGTGCGGGACTGGAAAAATCAGGGGCTGCAGCTGAAAGCGATCCGGCTGATGCTTTCGGAGGACGGCAGGCTTTCCGTGCCGCAGGAGGTGGTAAAGCAGGCGCAGTCGATGGTGGAGGCAGCGGCACAGCCTGATCCGGCAGGGCAGCCCGCTGTGGGGCAGGCGGCAGAAAAGGAGGATGCAGGAACGAAGCCCGACCCGGCAGAAGCGCTGACAGCCCCGCCTTCCGCGCTCGTGAAGCCGTCCGCTTCCATAGAAGCGATCCTTCTGGACGAGAGGAGCACGAAGGCGGCAAAGCTTCAGCTTTTATTGGAAAACCTCATCTCCCGCACAGTTCAGGAAAGCAATGAAACGATTTTAAAGGAGCTGGATTTCCAGTTCCGGCAAATGGAGGAAAACGCGCAGGAACGGGAAAGAAAGAGGATAGAGCGGGAAGAGGAGCGCTGCCGGAAGCTGGACGAGCTGATCTGCCAGCGGGGCAGGCGCAGGAAGGGACGCCGCCGGGGGCTGTGAGGGGAAGCTTTTTTGCAGGCTATGAGGAAGGCTGCCGGAATATAGAAATGGCTGCCGGAATATAGAAATGGCTGCCGGAATATAGAAATGGCTGCCGCAATATAAAAATGGCTGCCGCAATATAAAAACGGAGGCAGATGAAAACCCATCTGTCTCCGTTTAAATCGGGACGGCAAAAGGCATATAGCCCCAGCCGTCTGTGCGATCATAAGTGTAGCGGCCCGGATCATACAGGCCGCCGCGTTTCTCAGCCCTGAGAGATAGCGCCTACGGGGCACTGACCAGCGCAAGTACCGCAGTCAACACATGTAGCAGCGTCGATTTCGTATTTGCCTTCGCCCATGCTGATAGCGCCTACGGGGCACTGGCTTTCGCAAGAGCCGCAAGCAACACAGGAATCATTGATTACGTATGCCATAGTATTTATCCTCCTTTTGTTTTAGGTTATTCCCATTTTAGCGCAAAAACGGAAAATGTACAAGTACCAAATCCTGTACAAATCGGCGGAAAATCAGGTTAGACGCCCCTGCCCAGAAGGTTTAGTTCCATGCGGCGGTCGCGCACGCCCTCCAGCACGGTTTTTTTAAGCTCCACGGCGCGTCTGGTGTCCATGGCGGGAATGTCCTTCAAAGGGTATTCCAGTCCGAGATTGTCGTATTTTACCTTGCCCATCGTATGATAGGGAAGGATGTCCAGCGCCTTGACGCAGGTAAACTGCCCGATAAAATAGCCCAGCTGGTAAAGATATTCCGGATTGTCCGTGATCGTGGGAACGACAACGTGGCGGACCCATGTGCTCACGTGCTTTTCATTTAAGTAAGCGAGAAAATCCAGAATGCCGTCGTTGGGCTGGTGGGTGAGCTTTTTGTGCGCTTCCGGATCAATGTGCTTGATGTCGAGCATGACAAGGTCGGTCAGCTCCATCAGGTGATCCAGCTTTGCAAGCCATTCGGGTGCGGCGTCCTTGTGGTAAACGATGCCGGATGTGTCCAGACAGGTGTGGACGTTCGCATTTTTGGCAAGGGTAAACAGCTCGGTCAGGAAATCGATCTGCAAAAGGGGTTCGCCGCCGGTAACGGTAATACCGCCGCCCTTGTAAAAGCCCTCGTTTCTTTTATACTGTTCAAAAATCTCCGCCGGCTCCATCATCGTCCCGCCGGTAACGGGCCAGGTGTCGGGATTGTGGCAGTAGGCGCACCGCATGGGGCAGCCCTGCGTAAAAACGACAAAGCGGACGCCGGGGCCGTCCACAGTGCCGAAGCTTTCAAGAGAATGAATTCTGCCTTTCATAGTTTCTATATTCCTTTTTATCATAGATATTGTGCCTGTAACGATACAAGTATACTATCTGCGGGGCAAAAAAGCAAATGCTGAGAAAATTTTTCGGGACAAAATTTTTCTGGATAGGTTGTCAGATCGGGGGAAATATATTATACTGTTAGGGATCGCAACGCGGCAGGAAACCGCTGCCGGATGATGATAAGAATAAAAAAGGAGGCATATAGAGATGGAAAAATTCACCAAGGATATGACAATCGGCGAAGTTCTCCGCATCGATGAGAATGCGGCAGGCGTTCTGATGGAGATCGGCATGCACTGCCTGGGCTGCCCCGCATCCCAGGGCGAGACGCTGGAAGAGGCTGCCATGGTTCATGGCCTTCCGGTTGAGAAGCTGATGGAAATGCTTAACAATCTGTAAAAAGAACCGGCTAAAAGAGAAAGAGGCTTTGCAGGGCAGTCTGCGAGGTCTCTTTTTTTGCTCGATCGGAAAGTTCCGTTCCTACCGGACAAAAAAACACGATCCGGACAAAAAAACACGATTATGCGCACTCGCACGAAGGGATCCGATTGCCTGACGGCAAACGCGCTCGGCGCGGGGGTGCACCAAGGCGCACACTTTTTTGTGCAGATGTACGAATCAGGTATAAAAAGAGGGCATGTGTATGGAAAAAAGAACACCTTATACGCTTGACCGCAGAGTGCCGCTCTTTTATAATAGGGAGTGCAGAAATGGTACGGCGCACATCGCGCAGCCGTTCACGGATCTTATTCCGGGGGGAATGGATCTGTCTGTTACCACCCGTAACCGATTTAAAATTTCACAGGAGGTTTTTTTAAAATGAGACCAGAATGGACAGGTTTTACAGGCGGCAAGTGGGAGAAGGAAGTAAACGTTCGCGACTTCATCCAGAAAAACTACACGCCTTATGACGGAGACGACACATTCTTAGCTGGCGCAACTCAGAACACAAAGGATCTGTGGGAGCAGGTTCTTGACCTGCAGAAGCAGGAGAGAGAAGCAGGCGGCGTTCTGGACATGGATACAAAGGTGATCTCCACGATCACATCCCATGGCCCCGGCTATCTGAACAAGGACAAGGAGACGATCGTAGGCTTCCAGACTGACAAGCCTTTCAAGCGTTCCATGCAGCCTTACGGCGGTATCCGTATGGCAGAAAAGGCTTGCGCAGACAACGGCTACACAGTAGATCCCGAGATCTCCGAGTTCTTCAATACACACAGAAAGACACACAATGCAGGCTGCTTCGACGCTTACAACCCTGAGATGAGAGCATGCCGTTCTTCTCACATCATCACAGGTCTGCCGGATGCTTATGGCCGTGGCCGTATCATCGGCGACTACCGTCGTATCGCCCTGTACGGTATCGACCGTCTGATCCAGGACAAGGAAGAGCAGAAGGCTTCCACAGGCCGCGTTATGACAGACGACGTGATCCGTTTAAGAGAAGAGATCTCCGAGCAGATCAAGGCTCTGAAAGAGATGAAGGTAATGGCTGCATCTTACGGCTTTGATATTTCCGCACCTGCAAAGAACGTACAGGAAGCGATCCAGTTCACATACTTCGGCTACCTGTGCGCAGTTAAAGAGCAGAACGGCGCTGCAATGTCTCTGGGACGTACTTCCACATTCCTGGATGTATATGCACAGAGAGACCTTGCAAACGGCACATTCACAGAGGAGCAGATCCAGGAGTTCGTAGACCACTTCATCATGAAGCTGCGCTGCGTAAAATTCGCACGTACACCTGAGTACAACCAGATCTTTGCGGGCGACCCTGTATGGGTAACCGAGTCTCTGGGCGGCGTAGGCGTTGACGGCCGTCACATGGTAACAAAGATGAGCTTCCGTTACCTGCACACACTGACCAACTTAGGTCCCGCTCCCGAGCCGAACCTGACAGTTCTGTGGTCCACAAGACTGCCTGAGAACTGGAAGAAGTTCTGTGCAAAGATGTCCATCCAGACATCCTCCATCCAGTACGAGAACGACGACCTGATGAGAGTGATCCACGGCGATGACTACGGTATTGCATGCTGCGTATCCTCCATGGTTATCGGTAAGGAAATGCAGTTCTTCGGCGCTCGTGCAAATCTTGCAAAGTGCCTGCTGTACGCATTAAACGGCGGTGTGGATGAAGTGACAAAGAAGCAGGTTGGCCCTAAGTACCGTCCTGTTGTCGGCGATGTTCTGGATTATGATGATGTAATGTCCAAGTACATCGACATGATGGAGTGGCAGGCAGATGTGTATGTAAATACACTGAACATCATCCACTATATGCATGACAAATACTGCTATGAGAGAGCACAGATGGCTCTTCATGACAGAGACGTTAAGCGTTATTTCGCAACCGGTCTGGCAGGTCTGTCCGTTGTAGCTGACTCCCTGTCCGCAATCAAGTATGCGAAGGTTGAGCCGATCCGCGACGAAGACGGCATCATCGTTGACTTCAAGACAACCGGTGATTTCCCGAAATACGGCAACGACGACGACCGCGTAGACGATATTGCACATGAAGTTGTTTCCAGATTCATGACTGCTGTAAGAAGAAACCACACTTACAGAAACGGTATCCCTACAACTTCCATCCTTACCATCACATCCAACGTTACTTATGGTAAGGCAACAGGCAACACACCTGACGGACGTAAGAAAGGCCAGCCTTTCGCACCCGGTGCAAACCCGATGCACGGCCGTGATACACACGGTGCTGTAGCATCCCTGTCTTCCGTATCCAAGATGCCTTTCAAGGATGCTCAGGACGGTATCTCCAATACCTTCACGATCATCCCCGGCGCTCTGGGCAAGGAAGACCAGATCTTCAGCAGCGATCTGGATCTGGATCTGAACCTTGATTTAGACCAGCAGTAATCAGGAGCAAATATTATGGATGAAAAACAGATGATCGAGGAACTGGTAAAAATGCTGGATTCCGGCATGGCAGACGGTGTGGGACACATCAATGTGGAATGCGATGATCAGAAGTCATCCAGCGAAGTACAGACCATGGGGTGCACGGATTGTTCCCGGGCGCCTCTGGCCTGCAGTGTCCCCACTCTGCACGAGGGACTGGACGATTTTAAATAATGACCATTAAAGGAGGAACGAACCATGGAAGTGAATCACGCACAGGTAGATAACCTTGTATCTTTATTAGACGGCTATGCAACAAAAGGCGGCCATCATCTGAACGTAAACGTTCTGAACAGAGATATGCTGCTGGACGCTCAGAAGCATCCTGAGAAATACCCTCAGCTGACAATCCGCGTATCCGGTTATGCGGTAAACTTCATCAAGCTGACTCCCGAGCAGCAGAATGATGTTATCTCCAGAACTTTCCACGAGAGCATCTGAGGATAAGATCGGTACGATCGGCTTGATCTTCATTGCCCTTTTTGGACCTTTTTAAAAAAGAAAAGTACCGCGCGGCAGATACGAAAAGTCTGCCGCGCGGTATTTTAGATTCCGGTTGATGTCCCGGCTGTTTTTCTGTTTTTCCGGCTGTTTTTAGATTAGATGCGCGCCAGCGACTGGAGCGCATTTTTGGCGATCAGAAGCTCGCTGTGTTCGCAAAGGTAGGCTTCGCTGCCCGGGACGGAACGCTCGAGCCTGCCGTATTCGGAAACGACGTTGCAGATACGGTTAAAGTCCTCGACGGTAATGCCCTCTTCGCTTAAAAGCAGGGAATAGCCGCCGTTGGAAGCGTTCTTGTAAAGGGTGTTGACGCCGTTGTAAAAGCCCTGAACCACATGGGAAAGGCGCAGCAGCGTGTGCAGGGAGGCAAAGGAGAATACCCGGATACCGGCGGGCTTTTTCTCTTCGGAAGCTTCTGTCTTGGCAGCGGCAGTATCAGCGCTGTCAGAGGCAGCCCCGCCCTTGGAAGCGCTGTCAAGGCTTGCGCGGCGGCTCTCCTGAATCTGCCGGAACAGGTCGAAAATGCTGTCGGTGCTGTCCTGCGAGTCCCCGGCGATTTCCTCCGGGTCAAATTCATCGTCATCGTCCATAGAGGGCGCGAATTTGGAAAAACGGGTATCCAGCTCTTCGGGATCCTCCACCTTGGTAATGATGAGGACGATGCAGTCGGAGCTTAACGGGATCGCTTCTATCATAAGCGGGATGTCTTCCGCTTCAAAGCCGAACTTCTGGGAAGCCTGCTGCATCATGTCGCGGAAAAGGTTCTTTGCTTTTTCAGTGCCGTATGCGAGTTCGCTGATCTTTAATTCACGGTCGGCAAGGTCTGCCTTTGTGAGCGTGCAGCGGATCTGATGGTCGTTGACTTTTTCGATTTTCATATTTATTCACATCCTTATTATATAAAATACTGTCTCTCCGCCTCGGTGTGACAGGAAAGACGAGCATAAAAAGCTTTCTGTGAAAATTATCATATACAGAAAGGTGGACAAAGTCAAGCGCCTTGACCGGCAGTTTCCGGTTTTTTCAGAAATTGCTTGAATTTGCCGCGGCAATCGGGTATAATGCAAATCAGAGATGGTTCCGTCAGTCTGTGCCGGAAGGAGGATGTCGGAACGCCGTTTTTTTCAGGAGAGGATGCAGAAGAGGCATCCGCGCATCACTTATCATCAGACAGCTATGCTGATATGGCTGTTGTCGTTTGACGGAAGGGATCCTTCCTGTCATTCTTAATAGTATTTAAAAGTCCGCGGGACTTATGTAGTTTCAGCGGAAAATCTTATTTTTCAATTTTTTCCAACTATCATAACGAATTTTTCAGGAAAGGAATGAAACGATCGGTTTTTGTACAGGCGTTTTGGTACAGTCGGATCATCTCGTGACAATTCCGTTTTTTGCCTGGTCTGCTCAGTCGGATATATATCACGGATACTCTTTTGGCAAAGGGCGGTAAGAAGGAGAAGCGCCATGGGGAGTTTGAGGACGGACACATGGGAGAAGCTGCTGGAGCAGATGGAGGAGGCGGGCGTCGGCTTTTATTTAAACGGCAGACGGGCGACTCCGAAGGACATTATTGACAAGTGCAGCCTGCGGGAAAAGGCGGTGTATATGCCGGATTTTGTCATGGACGACGAGGGCAGGCTCAAGGAGGTACGGTATGATGAAGTAACGAAATGGTAAGCGCATGTACGCCGGACGGAATGCTTTGGCTAAGGCATGGAAATACCGCTGTTTGAAAGAAAAGGACCCGGGATCACCAAAACGGGACCCCATACCCGCCGCATGCCGGGTCTTTTTCAAAAGAGGGAAAGGGATTTGGAAATTCATCCCTCCAGCGTCATCTGACAGCAGCTTTCGATTTGACAAGCGGAAAAATAGCGCTCTTCCATCGGGATCCATTTTTCCTGAAAGGCTGGCCAGCGTTCCGCGCCGTTTCGGGCAAGGATGCGCTGTTTCTGTACGTCAGCGTCAACGGTCAGAAAAAACGACAGATCGTAAGCAGCCCTGAATTCCTGCCGCATGGAATATGCCCCTTCAATAATTAAAACCGGCTGTCCCGATGTGCGGCACAGCTCAGGTGCAAATAAACCGCAGGAGCAGTCAAAGCGTTCCCAGAAAAGCCTCGGAAGAGGCGCGTGCGCAGTCAGGTCAGCCACAGGAGCGCTGTTTTCGGGGCAGGCAGGATGTATACCGTCCTGCAGGAGCGGTTTTATGATCTGCGTCAGAAACCGCTCGTAATGGACGTTTCCGCCGGGCTCTGCAAGGCGCTTAGGCGTGCGCAGGGAAAGGGGCAGGAAGAAGTCGTCCATATGGATCACATCCGCGTTAAAGCTTTCGGAAAGCCGCCCTGCCAGCGTGGTCTTGCCGGACGCACAGCGGCCGTCGATGGCGAGGATAAGATGCTCCCGCAGGGGAAGCGTTTGCTCAATGGAGCGGGCGATAATGTCATAAGCATAGTTCATGGGAAGCGCCTCCTGTGCCGGATATGGGCTGTACAGCAGTTTTCCGGTAAAAAAGCTTCTGGGCGCGGCTTTTTGCCCCACGGCGGCAGCCATGGAGGGAATAACCTCGCCCAGAAGGGGATCGGCGGACAGGATGCCGATTCTGCCTGCCTGTCCGCCGATGATCGATGTTTTCATCTTTTTTGGTAAGGATCAGTCGTCGTTGTCGATCGTGTGTCCCTTTTTGTATTTTGCCACAGCAGCCTGGATCTTATCGTTGGGATCGAGCAGGTCGCTGATGGAGGTGTCGTGGTTTAAGGTATCGATCAGGTAAGCGATATATTTGCTCATGTCGCAGTTGACGTACCACTCGCGCTTTAGCAGCTCTGCGGGTTGATAAATGAGGTTCGTGGTCAGCACGCGGTCGATCGTCCCGCTTTCAAATGCCTTGTCAAATTTGTCGAAGCCGTTTGTGAACAGGCCGAAGGTAGTGCAGATAAAGATCTTGCGCGCGCCGCGCTGCTTGATCGCCGCAGCAACCTCCAGAACGCTTTCGCCGGAGGAGATCATGTCGTCTACGATGATCATATCCTTGCCCTCTACGTTGGAGCCGAGGAATTCGTGGGCAACGATCGGGTTGTGTCCGTTTACGACCCTTGTGTAGTCCCTTCTCTTGTAGAACATACCCATGTCAAGGCCGAGGACGTTTGCCATATAGATCGCACGTCCCATGCCGCCTTCGTCCGGGCTGATGACCATCATGTGATCGGAATCGATCTGCAGGTCGGGATCGGTGCGCAGCAGGTTCTTGATGAACTGGTAGGTTGCAGAGCCTGTCTCGAAGCCGTTTAACGGGATCGCGTTCTGCACTCTGGGGTCGTGCGCGTCGAAGGTAATGATGTTGTCAACGCCCATCTTTACAAGCTCCTGAAGGGCGATCGCGCAGTCTAACGATTCGCGGGAGGTGCGCTTGTGCTGGCGGCTCTCATACAGGAAAGGCATGATAACGGTGATCCTTCTCGCCTTTCCGCCGACAGCGGCGATGATGCGCTTTAAATCCTGATAATGGTCGTCGGGGGACATGTGGTTTTCATGGCCGCAGAGGGAATAGGTCTGGCTGTAGTTGGTCACATCCACCAGCAGGTAAAGGTCGGTGCCGCGGACAGATTCCAGAATGACGCCTTTTGCCTCGCCGGAGCCAAAACGCGGCACTTTGCTCTTTAAGATGTAGGAATCGCGCTGATAGCCGGCAAAGGCGAGACTGTCCTTATGGTCGTTCTCACGCTGTGTGCGCCAGCGGACGAGGTAATCGTCCACTCTCTGTGCGAGGGTTTCGCAGCCCTTCAAGGGGATGATTCCCAGGGAGCCTACGGGGATTGTTTCAAGATTTCTGGTTTCTTCACGTTCCGTCATGGAAGTTCCTCACTTTCTGAAGGTAGGTTTTTAGCGTGTAACCGGCTTGTCTGGCCGCTGGGCGCAGGCAAGGGATACTTTCTTGTACATTCTGATGTCGGGACCTGTGAGCTTGCAGAATTCAAAATTGCTTGCAATCCTTGAAAAGATACGGTCCTGATACCGGTTCCGGCAATCTTCCAGTGAAAGATTGGTGGAAATGATGATGGATTTCTGGCGCAGCAGACGCTCGTTTAAGCATGTGAAAAAATGCGAAAGCGTAAGCGCGGCGGCAGTTTCCGTGCCCAGATCGTCGATCACCAGCAGATCGCAGCCGTAAAGATCGGCGCACAGGGCGTTCATCTCCTCGCGCGCTTTATAGTTGAAGGAATTGCGCGAGAGCAGATCAAAAAGGCTGGCGGCGCTGAAATACAGTACCGAACAACCCATATCGAGACATTCTTTGGCGATGCAGTTGGACAAAAACGTCTTTCCTGTACCTACTGTACCATAAAAAAAGAGGTTTTGGTAGGCGGATTTAAAATTTGCCGAGAAATTTTTACACTTTTCAACTGCCTGACGATAACTTTCCAGCTCCTCCCCCTGAAAAAAGGCGTAGGAGAGCGTGCTGAAGTTTTCCTTTTCCAGCATCCGTTTCAGGTTGGACTGCTCGTACAAAAGCGCGATCTCCGCCTGCCGGAAGCAGTGGCATTTCTGCCCGTCGATATAGCCGGTGTCATGGCAGTCGGGGCAGTCGTAGACAGGGTTCAGGAAATCCTCCGGATAGCCGTTTTGGACAAGCAGGGCGCGGCGTCTGTCCGCCAGTGCGGAAAGCTCCCGCTTCAGCTGTGCAAGCGCTTCCTGATCGCCTGCAAGCATCTTTTTGCCCTGGGCGACGGAAATGGAGGCGACGGATTCATCCAGCGCCTGATAACCGGGAACCGTCTCGTAAATATGATGGAGCCGCTTTTCCAGCAGATGCCGGTTGCTGATCTGGCGCTCTTCATATTGTCTCATGATGGAATTGTACTGGGAAACTGTCAAAGCCACGTCAATTCTCCTTGTCTGTGAGAACAGGGCAGGGACGCCCCGTTATTTGAGCAATGCTTCCTCCAGCGCGTCAAAATCGTAGCTGGAATGCATGAAACGGTTGTATTCTGCGGTCGAGCCTGTCTTTGCAGGGCGCGCCGCGCGCTCCTTCTGGAAGGAGGTATCAAGCCCCGCGATGTCGGAGAGGTGATGGACGCCCGCCTTATGCCATGCGGAAAGGATGCTGTCCGCATAAGAAAAGCGGTGTCTGTCGGTCGCCAGCACGGTCCGGCCGCAGGCTTCCAGAATGATGTCCAGCGAAAACCCGAAGTCCTGCGTCCAGCGCTGGATATAAGCCAGCTCGTTGCGGGCGGGGGCGTTGGTCTTTCCGAGGGCGTTCATGATGGAGTATACATTTTTGTCGTACCGGGAAACGTGCCCTTCCGCTTCGGCAGGGGTCGTGATACCGGATTCCGCCCAGGCGATCGCGACCTTTTCGATGTAGCGGAAGTCCTTCTTGCCGCGCTCCACGCAGTACTGCAGCAGGTAGTCGATCAGGTCGTCGGAAAAATGAAGCCGGTCGGTAAAAAAGAGGATGGACTTCATATCCGAAGGGCTTAACGTGCGCCCGAGGTACTGCTCCGCAATGAAAATAAGCTGCGCCGTGTTTTCCTGCTGCTGGAAGGTCTTGAGTTCATCCAGCGTGTAGGCGGGCTTTTCAAAGGCGGGGGCAGGCGTAGCGGTCTGGTGGGACAGCGTCAGAGGGGAAGCTGTCTGCCCGGCAGATGTAGGAGCGCCTGCGGAAACAGCCTGCCCTGCCGCCATGAGCACTTCTGGGGAAGCCGCGCCTGTGCCTGCCGCCATGAGCACCTCCGGGGAAGCTGCGCCTGCGCCTGCCGACTGTCCGTTATGGGCGGACGCAGAAAGCGGGAGCAGCCGTATCTGGGTCAGCGTCTTTTCCGGGGAAAGGGTCAGCGCCAGGACGCCGCGCTTTTCCCAGTAGCAGAGGGCGCGCAGAATATCCTTCTCGGTGTGGTTGTAGCGGTCAGCCATGTCGGAAATGCTGACAGGCTCGCCTGCCTGCATTTTGCGCACAAGAAAAAGATACACCTTTAACTGTGCATCATTTGCGTCCTTTACATATTCATCGATAAAAACGTTAGAAAGGACGGTAGCGTCCGCCGCCCCGCCGCATAAAAGAATATTGCCCATCTGTTTTCCCTGCTTTTCTTGATTGTGGCATCATTCTACCACAGGGGCATGAAAAAGGAAACAGGTAATTTTTCCGCAGAGCCGCGCAAATGCAGAGGTTCTGTGGATTGTGGAAACTGTGGAAACTGTGTAAAACCGGCTTGAACCCGCATAAAATCCGCCAAATTTCGACAAAAAATATCCACATCCAATCGGGGAAAGTTTTCCACGGTCGGAATGTGGATAATGTGGATAAGTTAGTGGACAAGTAGGTTTTCCCCGATATTTACGACATCTCCGGCGCCCATAGTTATCAACAGATCCCCGTTGATACAATTTTTTAAGATAAATTGCTCAATTTCCTCAAAAGTGTGGAAATAGTAGCACTCTTTGCCTTCTTTTTCCACAAGTGTCTGAATATCTGCAGAGCTGATGCCCAAAGTATCCGTCTCTCTTGCGGCGTAAATATCGGCGAGGATCACCTTGTCGGCGAGGGCGAGCGCATGGCCGAACTCTTCAAGGAACGCCTTGGTGCGGGTGTAGGTGTGGGGCTGGAACACGCACCAGAGCGTTTTGTGGGGATAATTGCGCGCGGCGGTCAGGGTGGCGGAAATCTCCGTGGGATGGTGGGCATAATCGTCGATAATTGTAATGCCGTTGACCGTCCCCTTATATTCAAAGCGGCGGTTTGTCCCGTGGAAATCATGGAGCGCCCGTCTGGTGTCGTCAAAGCTGATGTGGAGCAGATCGGCGAGGGCAACAGCGGCAAGGGCGTTTAAGACGTTGTGCTCTCCGGGGACGCCGAGGGAGAGGCTGCGGTCTGCAAAGCCGGCGCTTTTTAAGACAAAGGAAGCGTTTGCCCGTTCGTCATAGGAAATCTGCTCCGCAGAATAATCCGAAGAAGGATCCAGCCCGAAGGTGATGACGCGGCAGGAAAGCCCGTCGGTGATCTCTTCCCAGCGCTCGATCCCGGAGTTGATGATGAGCGCGCCGTCCTCTGGCAGAAGGCTGGCAAAGCGGCGGAAGGAGGAGCGGATGTCGTCCAGATCCTTGAAGAAATCCATATGGTCCTCTTCAATATTTAAGATGATGCCGATTTTTGGAAAGAAGCTTAAAAAGCTGTTGGTATATTCGCACGCCTCGGTCACAAACAGCCCGGAATGCCCGACGCGGATATTGCCGTTGATGGCTTTCAGGATGCCGCCCACAGAAAGGGTAGGATCCGTGTCTGCCTGAAGCAGGATTTCGGAGATCATCGAGGTCGTTGTGGTCTTGCCGTGGGTGCCGCTGACTGCGACGGGGGTATCGTAGTTGCGCATAAGCTGGCCTAAAAATTCCGCCCGCGTCAGCATCGGGATATTCAGTTGTTTTGCCCGGGCAAATTCCGGATTGTCGTTATGCACCGCCGCGGTATAGACGATCAGATCGATGTCCGGCGTGATATTTTCCGCTTTCTGGGGCTTTCCGTAATGGATGCAGGCGCCCCTGCTTTCCAGAAGGTCTGTAAGGGCAGAGCGGTTCCAGTCGGAGCCGGATACCCGGAAGCCTTCCGAAAGAAGGATTTCGGCAAGGCCGGACATGCTGATGCCGCCGATGCCGATAAAGTAAACGTGGATGGGATGGTTAAAATCTACATGATACATGAAAATGCACTTCCTGTCTGTTATTTCCGGCAGCAGGGAAGGCGCGGGACGCGCTTTTGCCGACGGATAAAAAAGCTACTGTTTCATTATACGCAACTGACGCAAAAAAACCAATAGGAAGTTAAAAAATCGTACGGCAGGGGATTTGGTCAGATTTCCGGTTTTTTATCCGGAAAAGGAAGGTTTTTGTGCCGGAAAATGTCGAAGGATCGGGTTTTTGGTAAAAATAGAAAAATTCAATCTTGTAAATCATGAAAGTTTATTGATGAAAATGAATAAAAAGAAAATGCTTATGATGGGCTTTTTATCAAATTCACACAAGAAAATGCACAAACACATAAGTTTTTATTTCAAAAAATTATTCACTTTTACCGTAAGGTGTGTTATACTTTTCTTGCGTGCAAAGCACACTGCTATGCAGTCTAATAAAATGAGGTGATGACATGATTAAGAAGGAAATGATTGCCATGTTGCTGGCGGGCGGACAGGGAAGCCGGCTGGGCGTGCTGACGTCCAAGGTTGCGAAGCCTGCGGTTTCTTTTGGAGGGAAGTACCGGATTATCGATTTTCCGCTGAGCAACTGCATCAATTCTGGCGTCGATACGGTGGGTGTGTTGACGCAGTACCAGCCGCTTCGGCTCAACACCCACATCGGCATCGGTATTCCGTGGGATCTGGACAGGAATATCGGCGGCGTGACCGTGCTGCCTCCGTATGAGAAGAGCGAGAACAGCGAATGGTATACAGGAACCGCGAATGCGATCTATCAGAACATTGATTATATGGAAAGCTTTAATCCGGAATATGTCCTGATCCTTTCGGGCGACCATATCTATAAGATGGATTACGAGGTGATGCTGGATTTCCACAAGCAGAACGGCTCGGAATGCACCATCGCCGTCATGCCTGTTCCGATGGAGGAGGCGAAGCGCTTCGGGATCATGATCACGGACGAGAATAAGAAGATCACGGATTTTGAGGAAAAGCCTGCCAATCCGCGCAGCAATTTAGCGTCGATGGGCATTTACATATTTAATTGGAGCACGTTAAAGCAGGCGCTGATCGAGAATGCGGATCAGCCGAACTTAGACTTTGGCAAGCATGTCATTCCGCACTGCCATGCAAAGGGCGCGCCGATGTACGCCTATGAATTCAACGGCTACTGGAAGGACGTCGGCACATTAAGCTCCTACTGGGAAGCCAATATGGAGCTGATCGACATCGTTCCGGAATTCAATCTTTATGAGGAATACTGGAAGATCTACACAAAGAGCGAGATCCTGCCTCCGCAGTATGTGGCAAAGGGCGGCGTGATCGAGAGAAGCATCGTGGGCGAGGGTTCCGAGATCTACGGAAAGGTTTATAATTCTGTGATCGGCTGCGGCGTGACGATCGGGAAGGATACGGTTGTTAGGGATTCGATCATCATGAACCATACGGAGATCGGGGAAGGCTGCGAGCTGGACAAGGCGATCATCGCGGAAAATGTCGTCGTAAAGGACAGGGTAAAGCTGGGAGGTGGCGAAGCGGCAGAGAACGACACGGCGCCCCATATTTATAACAGCGGTCTTGTTACCGTCGGAGAAAAGAGCGTGATCCCGCCGGATGTTTCCGTGGGGCAAAACTCGGTAGTATCCGGCATCACGGCGGCAGAGGATTATCCGGACGGCAGTCTTGGAAGCGGCAAAACATTGATTAAGGCAGGTGACGAACAGTGAGAGCGATCGGTATTATTTTAGCAGGCGGCAATAACCGCCGGATGAAGGAGCTGTCTGAAAAACGGGCGATCAGCGCGATGCCGGTGGCGGGAAGCTACAGAAGCATTGACTTTGCCCTGAGCAATATGAGCAATTCCCATATTCAGAAGGTGGGCGTGCTGACCCAGTACAATGCGAGAAGCTTAAACGAGCATTTAAGCTCTTCCAAATGGTGGGATTTCGGACGTAAGCAGGGCGGGCTGTTCGTATTTACGCCGACCGTGACGGCTGAGAACAGCTTCTGGTACAGAGGGACGGCGGACGCGATCTATCAGAATCTGGCTTTTTTGAAAAACAGTCACGAGCCTTATGTGGTAATTACCTCCGGCGACTGTATTTATAAGATGGATTACAATAAGGTGCTGGAATATCATATTTCAAAGAAGGCGGACATCACGGTAGTATGCAAGGATATGCCCGCAGGCTCCAATGTGGAGCGCTTTGGAACGATCAAGATGAACGAGGAAAGCCGCATCGAGGAATTTGAGGAAAAGCCGGTCGTGGCGCGTTCCAGCACGATTTCCTGCGGCGTTTATGTGATCCGCAGAAGACTTCTGATCGATATGATCGAGCGGTGCGCGATGGAGGACCGGTATGATCTGGTAAAGGACATCCTGATCCGCTACAAAAACCAGAAGCGCATTTACGGCTATAAGATCAGGGACTACTGGAAAAACATCGCCACAGTGGAAGATTATTTCGATGCGAACATGGACTTTTTAAAGCCTGAGATCCGGGATTATTTCTTCAAGCAGTATCCGGATATTTATTCCAAGGTGGACGACCTTCCTCCCGCAAAATACAATGTGGGCGCAAAGGTGGAGAACAGCCTGATTTCCAGCGGCTGTATCATAAACGGCACGGTGGAGGATTCCGTGATCTTTAAGAAATCCTTCATCGGAAACAACTGTTATATCAAGAATTCGATCATTTTAAATGACGTATATATCGGCGACAACACCCATATCGAGAACTGTATCGTGGAAAGCCGGGATACGATCCGCGCAAACTCCTTCTACCGGGGTGAAGATGAAGTCAAGATCGTAATAGAGAAAAATGAAAGATATATCATCTGAAATACGCTGGACGAGGGGGAAGGACTTATGAATATCACCGATGTAAGAGTTCGGAAAATTGCAAAAGAAGGCAAAATGAAGGCGATCGTATCCATCACGCTGGACGATGAATTTGTCGTACACGATATAAAGGTGATCGAGGGCGACAAGGGTTTGTTCATCGCGATGCCGAGCAAGAGAAGCGCGGACGGAGAGTACCGCGACATCGCGCATCCGATCAGCCAGAATACGCGGGAGAAAATACAGGAGATCATTCTGGATGCTTACAACGCGGCTCTTGAAGAGCCGGTCTGATAGACAGCATAGCAAACGGGAAAACAGTCGCAGAACGGGAAACCGGGACGCGGCTGTTTTTCATAGGGCAGGAAAGTCCCTTTCCTGCCCTATGAAAAAATACGATTATGCACACTTGCGCGCACCTTTTTAACGGGCAGAAAAAAGGAACCGCAAAAAGCAGAAGGCTTTTGACGGTTCCCTTTGGGAACAGGGACAGGTTCCGGTTGAAACGAACGTTTCAGAGAGCGTTCTTTGAATGATACAGAAAAATGTCTCTACCTGTATATTCCGCCGGATGAATATTCAGTTACAAAATTCTGAATATTTTTTAAATTCTGGAAATTTTACATCAGTTTTCTGAACAGTGCGGTCAGGTCTTCCACGCTTGCATCCTTCGGGTTGCCGGGCGCGCATGCGTCGGCATGGGCGGATTCTGCAAGGAAAGGAAGATCCTCTTCCTTAAGGGCTGCCAGCTTGGACGGGATGCCCACATCTTCGGAAAGCTTGCGGACAGCATCCACAGCGGCCTTGCGGTAGGTTTCCTGATCCATGGAGTCAACGCCCTTCACGCCCATTGCGCGGGCGATTTCGCGGTATTTGTCGCCGGTGCAGTCTGCGTTGTATTCCATAACGATCGGAAGCATCATCGCGCAGGCAACGCCGTGAGGAGTGTCATAAACTGCGCCGAGCGTATGCGCCATGGAGTGCGCGATGCCAAGCCCTACGTTGGAAAAGCCCATTCCGGCGATGTACTGGCCCAAAGCCATGCCTTCGCGGCCCTCTTTTGTGTTTTCAACCGCGCCGCGCAGGGATCTGGAGATGATCTCAATCGCCTTTAAGTGGAACATATCGGTCATTTCCCATGCGCCCTTTGTGGTGTATCCCTCGATGGCGTGGGTCAGGGCGTCCATGCCGGTGGAAGCGGTCAGGCCCTTGGGCATGGAGGACATCATATCGGGATCGACAACTGCGATGATCGGCATATCATGGGGATCGACGCAGACAAATTTACGCTTGCGCTCTACGTCTGTGATCACGTAATTGATCGTAACCTCTGCGGCTGTCCCGGCAGTGGTAGGTACTGCGATGATCGGGACGCAGGGCTTTTTGGTGGGGGCAACGCCCTCTAAGCTTCTCACATCCTCAAATTCCGGGTTGGCGATGATGATGCCGATGGCCTTGGAGGTATCCATGGAGGAGCCGCCGCCGATGGCGATGATATAATCTGCGCCGGAAGCCTTGAAGGCAGCGACGCCGTTCTGTACGTTTTCAATGGTGGGATTTGCCTTGATGTCGGAATAAATCTCGTAGGTCAGTCCCTCTTTGTCAAGAATATCCGTTACTTTGGAGGTAACGCCGAATTTGATCAGGTCGGGATCGGAGCATACGAAGGCTTTCTGGAAGCCGTGCGCCTTCGCCTCGTTTGCGATCTCAGAGATCGCGCCCGCGCCGTGATAAGAAGTCTGGTTTAACATGATTCTGTTTGCCATAAGAAAATTCTCCTTCTTTTGCTTAAAATCAGGTTTTTTACAGCCTGTACCCTTATTATAATTCATCGCAGCGCAGAAGAAAAGACAAAAATAACAGGCTTGAATCAGGATTTTTACGGGCGTAAAATAGGGATTAAGAGGGATGCTGACACAGCCGGAAAAACAGGAGGGAAACGGGATATGAAGATGAATATGCTCGCGATCGAAACAAAATTTTTGCAGCCGCTGGATACGGTGAGCGGCTTTGGGGTGCGGCCGGGATTTTATGAAATGAACGGCGCGACGAAGCTTTCCTGCGGGGTCAATTTTACGATCCATTCCCAGAATGCGACGTCCTGCGAGCTGCTTTTGTTCCACCGGGGGGAAAAGGAGCCATATGCGGTACTGCCGTTTCCGGCGCACTATCGGATCGGGCGGGTGTATTCGATGATTGTGTTCGGGCTGGATATTTATGATTTTGAGTACGCCTACCGGATGGACGGGCCGAACGATCCGGCAAGGGGGCTTATTTTTGATAAGGAAAAGGTGCTTCTGGATCCTTACGCAAAGGCGGTTACGCAGCAAAGCGTCTGGGGCTCGGAGCCGGACAGGCAGGGCGGCTATCATGCCCGCGTGGTGGCAAACGATTTTGACTGGGGAAATATGAGACAGCCCCTAAAGCCGATGCAGGAGCTGATCATTTATGAGATGCACGTGAGGGGCTTTACAAACCATCCTTCGTCGGGAGTAAAAAATCCGGGAACCTTCGCGGGCATCCGGGAGAAGATCCCTTATTTGAAACAGCTCGGGATCACGGCGGTGGAGCTGATGCCGATTTTTGAATTTGACGAAATGATGGCGCAGCGCGAGGTGGGAGGCAAAAAACTTCTGGATTACTGGGGGTATAATACGGTCGGATTTTTTGCGCCCAACACCGGATATACGGCGGACGTGGAGTATAACCGGGAGGGAAATGAGCTAAAGGAGCTGATCCGTGAGCTGGGGGAGAACGGGATCGAGGTCATTTTGGACGTGGTGTTCAACCATACGGCGGAGGGCAATGAAAATGGGCCGTTTTTTTCGTTTAAGGGGATCGACAACAACATTTACTACATGCTGACGCCGGACGGCGAATATTACAATTTCAGCGGCTGCGGCAATACGATCAACTGCAATCATCCGGTGGTGCAGCAGATGATCCTGGACTGCCTGCGCTACTGGGTGATCCATTACAGGGTCAGCGGCTTCCGGTTCGATCTGGCAAGCATCCTTGGGCGCAACGAGGACGGTTCGCCCATGAACCAGCCGCCGCTTCTGCGGAATCTGGCGGAGGATCCCATTTTAAAGGACGTAAAGCTGATCGCGGAGGCGTGGGACGCCGGCGGTCTGTATCAGGTCGGAAACTTCCCGGCGTGGAACCGGTGGGCGGAATGGAACGGAAAATACAGGGACGAGCTGAGAAGCTTTTTGAAGGGGGATTACTGGTTTGCGCCCGAGGCGGCAAAGCGCATCAGCGGGTCGCCGGATCTTTACGGCGGGCAGTACAGGGGCTATAATTCTTCGATCAATTTCCTGACCTGCCACGACGGATTTACGCTGTATGACCTGTATTCTTATAATGAAAAGCATAACGAGGCAAACGGCTGGAACAATACGGACGGCGCAAACGACAACCGCAGCTGGAACTGCGGCGCTGAGGGAGAAACGGACGACGGGCAGGTGCTGGCGCTGCGCAGGCGGCTCATCAAAAATGCCTGCGCCGTGCTGATGTGCAGCCGCGGCACGCCGATGTTTCCGGCAGGCGATGAGTTTGGGAACACGCAGTTTGGCAATAACAATCCCTACTGTCAGGACAATGAGATTTCGTGGCTGGACTGGTCGATGCTGGAAAAGAACCGGGAGATTTTTGACTTTTTCCGCTATATGATCGCCTTCCGCAAAAGCCACGCCGCGATCCGGGGGGAATGTATGGCTTCCGGCATCGGCTTTCCGGCGGTAAGCGTGCATACAAACGAGCCGTGGAACAGCGCTGTTACGGCAGAAAGCAGATTCATCGGCGTGATGTTTGCCGGGAGCGAGCCGGAAAAGCCCGGAACGCCGGGCGTCGCGCAGGAAACCGACAGGGAGGATCTTGTATATCTGGCGGTCAACGTCTATTGGGAGGATCAGACCTTTCATCTTCCGAAGCTGCCCAGCGGCTATCGGTGGCGGCTGGCGGTGAACACGGCGGCGGAAAGGCCGGAGGAATGCTGCCGGGAAAAGCTCCATGACATGCCGGTGATCGAGAGCGGGTTTGTGATGCGGCCGAGGTCGGTGGCGGTGTTTGTGGGGGTGTGAAGCAATCTGTTAAAAAAGGGTCCGCCCCTTTTCTAGCATCCCCCCGCCTCTGCTTCCTGACTTCCCTTACCCCATATCATCCCAACACCTTTTACAGCCGCGCAGCCTACAGCAGTCACAATGCCGACAATCACCCATCCCAGTCCCAGCGGGTAAAGCGGGATCGCATGCAGGGCGTCCCCGACAGCGCCGAGCTGCACACCGGCATTTTCAACGGCGTAAATGATGCTGACAGCGCCGACCGTCGTGATCGTAGCGGGATACACATACGGGATTTTCTGAACCAATTTGTCGCAGAGCCCGAGCACGATGAGCATGATCGAAATCGGATAAATGGCGTTGAGCACGGGAACGGAAATGCTCAGGATCACATTTAGGCCCTGATTGCAGATCAGGAAGGAGAAGCCTGCGATTCCGAGCACCCACTGCCGATAGGAAAGCTTTGTCGTCAGCGTTGAAAAATACTGCGAAATGGAGGTGATCAGACCGACGCAGGTGGTAAGGCAGGCGAGCGTAAAAATAGCCGCCAGCAGGATCGCGCCGGTGTCCCCAAACAGCTGGTGGACGATACAGCGCAGCGTCCAAGCGCCGTTTTCCTGAATCGGGAATACGCCGGAGGAGCCCATGCCCATATATGCCAGGATGAGGTAGATCCCGGCGAGGATCGTTCCGGCAAAAATGCCGGTCATCGTCGTATATTTCATCACGCCCTTTTTCTCTTTGACGCCGAGGCTTTCGATCGTCACAGAGATCACAAGGCCGAAGTTCAGGGCGGCGATCGTATCCATCGTCAGATAGCCCTCGAGAAACCCTTTGACAAGTGGATTTTGGCGGTAGCTTTCCTGAGCGGGGGCAACATCTACAGTACCGCGCAGAAGAAAGCTGAAAAATACAAAAAGGATCAGGCACAAAAGGGTCGGCGTTAAAAATTTTCCGATGCGCTCTACAAGCTTGTTGGGCGTCAGCGCCAGCCACCCGGCGATCAGGAAAAATACGAGCGAAAACAGCAGCATGAACAGGCTCAAATTCGCTTCTTTCGGAAGATAGGGCGCTACCGCCATTTCAAAGGGAAGGGAAGCCGCGCGCGGGATCCCAAGTCCGGGGCCGATGGAAAGATAGATCAAAACGGTAAAGATCATGGCAAACCTCGGATCGACCTTGCGCGCGAGCTTTTCCAGACCGCCGAATTTGGCAACGACGATCACGCCGAGGACAGGCAGGGCGACGGCGGTGATCAGAAAGGCAGCGATCGCGGCAGGCGTTTGGCTGCCCGCGTTTTGCCCCAGAAAAGGCGGGAAGATCAGGTTGCCCGCACCGAAAAACAGCGAAAACAGCATAAAGCTGACGAGCAGGATTTGTTTCTTTTTTAGCTTCATAGCAGAGTCCTCCTTGAATGTTTGAAGAGCATTCCATACGCAGAATTTTGCGTACAAAAAAATCGCCCTGCAAAGGACGATCATAAACCGTGGTACCACCTTAATTCCCGGGAAAATCCCGGCTCATACCGCATCAGATAATGCGTTTCACCTGTAACGTGGCTTGACTCCGGCGCTCCTACTGTTGTTTCAGTTTGCTTCTCAGGGATGATTTCACCATGCACGTTTATTGACAGCTTTCACCGGATGCTGTCTCTCTGTGAATATCGGCGCAGGCTACTTGTTCCCGTCAGATGAATTTAAAATATGGCTGTATTATAAAATATTAAAAAACAATTTACAAGCCCTTTGAAGAAAAAATGTGCAGCGCAGCGGCTGCCCTCATTCAGCCGCTGCACTGTCAGCCCTTTGCGCCCGGATTATTTCATCCCTTCGTCAAACCGTTTCCTCACTTCAATATAAGCAAGGATCGCTTCCACAGTCCCGTCAAAGCCAAGCCTTGAGCTGTCCAGGGAAAGGTCGTAGTTGCGGGCGTTTTTCCATTCCTGCCCGGTGTAATATTTATAATAGCGGGCGCGGTAGTCGTCGGTCTGGGCAATGAGCTTTGCCACCTCCGCTTCGGGAAGGCTGTTGACCTTCATGGCTTCCTGCAGACAGAAATCCGCAGGGGCATGGACGAAGACGCGCACGACGCCGGGCATGTCTGCAAGCACATGGTCGGCGCAGCGGCCGATGATGACGCAGGAGCCTTCTTCGGCGAGCTGGCGGATGATTTTTGCCTGATAGCGGAACAGGTTGTCATCCTTTGTAAAGCCCGCGCTTTCCGGCGAAAGGGGCGTGGAGCTTTTAAAGCCTCCGGAAAGGAACGAGCGCAGTCCGTGGCGCAGCTTTTTTTCATCCTGAAAAAGAGACGGATGGATGCCGCTGTCCTCGGCGGCAAGCTCGATGATCTCCCTGCCATAGCAGGGGACGCCGAGGCGCTTTGCCAGCATTTTTCCGACGGTTTTTCCGCCGCTGCCGTACTGGCGGGCAATCGTGATAACCGTTTTTGACATATCAAAAAACCTCCTGATCTTTTTATTGGTAACGGTCGCTTTTTCCCGGAGGCGCTATTCGCCCAGATATGCCTTCCGGATCGCTTCGTCGTGCAGGAGCGCCTGCGCGTCATCCTCCTTGACGATGTTTCCGGTTTCCAGCACATAGCCGCGGTTTGCGATGGAGAGCGCCTTTTTGGCGTTCTGTTCGACTAAAAGGATCGTCATGCCCTGTCTGTTGATTTCCTGAATGATGTTAAAAATTTCGGAAACCAGAAGCGGGGAGAGCCCCATGGAGGGCTCGTCGAGCAAAAGAAGCTTCGGCTTTGACATCAGGGCGCGCCCCATGGCGAGCATCTGCTGTTCGCCGCCGGAGAGCGTCCCGGCAAGCTGTTTTGTGCGCTCTTTTAAGCGGGGAAAGCGTTCGTAGACCATGGCGAGGGAATCTTCGATCTCCTTTTTGTCGGTGCGGGTATAAGCGCCCATTTTCAGGTTTTCCAAAACGGTCAGGTTGGCAAACATGCGCCTGCCCTCGGGGACATGGGCGATGCCCTGCTTTAAAATACGGTGCTGGGGAAGCCGGGTAATGTCCTGATCCTGAAAGCAGATCGAGCCGGAGCGGGAAGAAAGCATGCCGCTGACAGTCTGCAGGGTCGTTGTTTTTCCCGCGCCGTTTGCGCCGATCAGGGCGACGATCTCCCCTTCCTCGACGCGGAAGGAAATATTTTTTAAGGCGTGGATCACGCCGTAGTAGACGTTTAAATTTTCGACGTTCAGCAATGCCATGGAAACGTCCTCCTTCAAGATTAGTTTTTTAGTCGCCCAGATAAGCCTTTACGACCGCCGGATCGCTGAGCACCTGATCGGGCTTTCCCTCTGCCAGAAGCCGTCCGAAGTTGAGGACGTAAAGGTATTCGCAGATGCCCTGCACAAGCTTCATGTCGTGCTCGATCAGCAGGATGGTAACGTCGTATTTTTTGCGGACAAGGCGGATCGTGTCCATCAGCTCGGCGGTTTCGTTGGGGTTCATGCCGGCGGCGGGCTCATCCAGCAAAAGCAGCTTCGGGTTGGTGGCAAGGGCGCGCGCGATTTCCAGCTTGCGTTGCTTGCCGTAGGGCAGGTTGGACGCCTTTGTGGAGGCTTCCTTATCCAGATCGAACACTTTTAAAATGTCCATGGCGCGCGCCGTCATTTCCCGTTCCTTTTTGCGGTAGCTGCCTGCATGGAGGAGGCTTTCTGCAAGGGAGTAGGAAATCTGGTTATTCAGGCCGACCATCACGTTGTCCAGCACGGACTGGCTGGAAAAAAGGCGGATATTCTGGAACGTCCGCGCCACGCCGAGCCGGTTGATCTCAAAGGGCTTTTTGCCCACGAGGTTTTCGCCCTCTAACCGGATGCCGCCGTCGGTGGGGCGGTAAACGCCGGTGAGCATATTGAAAACGGTTGTTTTTCCCGCGCCGTTCGGGCCGATCAGGCCGACGAGGCTTCCTTTTTCGATGCGCATGGAAACGTCGTCCACAGCGCGGAGCCCGCCGAAGGAAATACCGAGCTTTGTAACTTCCAGTGCTGCCATATCAGTTTGCCTCCTTTGGTGCCGCCTTGCGCGCTTTGCGCGATTCGATCAGGCGTTTTTTGAGTCCGGAGTTGTTAAAGAGCATCATCGCGATCAGAAGCACCGCGTAAATGAGCATCCGGTAATCGTTCATGGAGCGCAGAAGCTCGGGAAGGACGGTAAGGAGTGCCGCCGCGATAATGGAGCCCCAGATATTGCCAAGGCCGCCCAGAACGACGAATACGAGGATCAGGATCGAAGTATTAAAGTCGAATTTGGCTGCGGTGACGGTCGAGAAGTTCATGGCGTAAAGAGTGCCCGCCATTCCCGCAAAAACAGCGGAGATCACGAAGGTCAGAAGCTTGCAGCGGGTCACGGAAAGCCCGATGCTTTCGGCGGCGATCTTGTTGTCGCGCACCGCCATGACCGCGCGGCCGGTACGGCTGTTGATCAGGTTTAAAACGATGAACAGTGTAACAAGGATCAAAAGGACGCCCGCCGTAAAGCTGGAAAGCTTCTGGACGCCGCTGACGCCCATGGGCCCGCTGATGATCATGGAGCCGCCCTCCGCCAGCGTAAAGCTCTGCGAAAGGATGGAAACATGCAGCCCGTTTTCATCAAAACCGATGTAAAGCACATTGATGAGGTTTTTGATGATTTCCCCAAAGGCAAGGGTAACGATCGCTAAGTAGTCGCCCTTTAAGCGCAGCACCGGGACGCCTACGATCAGTCCGGCGACGCCCGCAAAAAGCCCGGCGGCGAGCATGGAAACGGCAAGGCGCAGAGGCGCGTTTGGGATCGCGCCCGCAAGGCTTGTGGAAACGACGATGCCGGTAAAAGCGCCGACGGACATAAAGCCCGCGTGGCCGAGGGAAAGCTCACCGAGAATGCCTACGGTCAGGTTTAAGGAAATTGCCATGACGATATAGGCGCAGATGGGGACGAGCTGTCCTTTTAAAGAGGAAGAAATATTTCCCGTCGCGATCATGGACTGGATGACGATAAAGCCGATGATCACGATCGCATAGCAGGCTGCGCTGTGTTTTCTGTCAGCGAGCAGTTGTTTGAAATTTTTCATATCGCCACCTCATACTTTCTCGCTGACGTGTTTGCCGAGCAGCCCGTCGGGTTTTACCAAAAGGACGACGATCAGGACGGCAAAAACGATCGCATCGGATAATTCTGTGGAAATGTACGCTTTTGAAAAGATCTCGATCACGCCTAAAAGGATGCCGCCGATCATCGCGCCGGGAATGGAGCCGATGCCGCCGAATACTGCGGCGGTAAACGCCTTGATGCCGGGCATGGAGCCGGTGGTGGGCATGAGCGTCGGGTAGGCGGAGCACAAAAGCACGCCCGCAACGGCGGCGAGGCCGGAGCCGATGGCAAAGGTCAGGGAGATGGTGGTGTTGACGTTGATGCCCATGAGCCCTGCGGCTGCCTTATCCTCGGAAACGGCGCGCATCGCGGTTCCCGCCTTTGTTTTGTTTGTAAAAAGGGTCAGTCCTGCCATGATGACAATGCAGGCGATGATCGTCACGATCGTTACGCCGGAGATCACAAGCTGCCCGTCAAAGAGTTTGACCGACCAGTTCCCTACGACGGAGGAGAAGGTTTTGGGGCTGGAACCCCAGATCAGCAGGGCGGCATTCTGCAAAAAATAGGAAACGCCGATCGCCGTGATGAGCACCGCAAGGGAGGGAGCCTGCCGCAGCGGCTTATAGGCGAGCCGTTCCACCGCGATTCCCAGAAGCGTGCACACCAGAATGGAGAGCAGCACGGAAACGAGGGGAGAAAGCCCCAGATAGCTTGTGGTGCAGAAAGAAATATAAGCGCCCACCATGATGACATCACCGTGGGCGAAGTTGAGCATTTTTGCAATTCCGTAGACCATCGTATAGCCGAGGGCGATAATAGCGTACACGCTGCCTAAGCTGATGCCGTTGATCAGATGGGATAAAAAGGTCATACCGGATACCTCGTTCTTTCATGCCATAAGGAGCGCCGTATCTTTTTGATGGATAGCGGCGCTCCCGTGGCGCATTGATCTGTCAAATTGTGTGTGCCGTCACCGGCGGCTCAGTTGTCCATTCCGACGTAAGCGCCGTTTTCGATCATCATGCCCTTGGGGCTCTTGGAAACGGCGCCGGTGGAATCCCACTGGATGCCTGTTCCGGTCAGGCCGTCAAAGGTAAGCGTGGGGAAAGCTTCGATCATCTTATCGCAAAGCTCCTGCGCACTCATGTCGGGGGTTGCCCCGGCAGCCTCCAGAGCAGCCTTGTAGGCATAGACGCAGTCGTAAGCGTCTGCCGCAAACTGGTTGGGGATGTCGCCGAACTGCTCTTTATATTTTGCAACGAAATTCTGTGTCTTTTCATCGGTCGCATCTGCGTTAAAGGGAGTCAGCAGCATAACGCCTTCTGCAAGGGAGGTGTCGAAGCCTTCCAGCGTCAGGATACCGTCCATGCCGTCAACGCCGAAAATCTTAGGCTGGTAGCCCATATCGCTTGCCTGCTTTAAGATCAGGGAGATCGGCTGGTAATACATAGGAAGAAACAGCAGGTCGGCGCCGGCGTTTTTCGCTTCGGTCAGCTGTACGGAAAAGTCAGTGGAGGTCGCGTCCGTAAAAGTAGTTGCGGAAACAATATCCAGTCCCTTTACCTCTGCCTGCGCTTTGAATTTTTCGTAAATGCCGCTGGAATAAACGTCGTCGTTTTTATAGATCACGGCGATCTTTGTGCCCAGCTTCTGATCCGCGATGTAATCGGCAGATGCGATTCCCTGGTTGGGATCGGAGAAGCACATCTGGAAGAAATTATCCTTGCCTTCTATTACGGCAGGAGAGGATGCGGTCGGCGTCAGGCCGAAAATGCGGTCTGAAAAGTGCTCGGTAGAGATGGCTTCGCAGGGCTTTGTGGTCGTAGCGCCAAGAGACAGCTGAATACCCCAGTCCTTTAACGCGTTGTATGCGGAAACTGCCTTTTCAGGATCGCTTTCATCGTCTTCAAATTTCAGCTCAAACTGAATTGCGCCGCCTTCTGCGTTGATCTCGTCAACAGCGATCTGCGCGCCGTTTTTTACTGCGTTGCCGTAAATGGCGGCAGCGCCGGTCAGGGGAGTGGTACCGCCGATCTTAAATGCGGAAGCAGATCCTGCTCCTGTCTCTTCGGCTGCTGCGCCGCATCCTGCCAGCGTGCCAGCGCACAGCGCAGCGGCGAGTAACATGCTCAATCCTTTTTTCATAATAAGTTCCTCCTTTCAGCTTCGCCGTCCGATGGGTGTTTTTTCGGGAAAAACATCTGTCTTTTGGCTTGTTAGCATTATACAACAGATTTCATAAAAATGAAGTGTTTTTTTATAGAAATTTAATATTTCGGCGATTTTACAGTATTAGCAAGTTGAAGTGCTACAGTTTTAGGCAAAGTGTTGCCGGAGGCGCGGCAAAAATCAGACAGGGTATACAGAAAACGGCGGTAAAGGGCGGGCGTTTTGCGAGGGAGAGAACCATGTTTGGGAAGAGACGGTTCGGAGAGGTTTTGTCTTATGGAAAACTATGCTAAAATCAGGATAGAAATATTTAAGTGCAAATAAGATAATTGCAATAGGCGGAAAAAGGAGGAGGGGAAAAGGTGTCTTATCAAATGATACATATGGAAATAGCGTATAGGCTTTTGCGGCAGTTGCCTGTAATTCAAAATAAGGCAGAGTTTATTTTGGGCGCAGTAGCTCCGGATTCCGTACACATGAATCCGGATTATAAGGTAGCAATGAAAGTGAAATCGCATATGTTTGAAGGGTGTGGCAAATGGGGGGACACACAGGACTATGAGCGATGGGAGCGAAATATAAAGGGATTTTTTTGTGAAAATGCAATAGGAGATGAAAGAACGAAATATCGGGATTTTTCGTTGGGAATGTGCGTGCATTGTCTGACAGATTATTGGAACGATATTAAAATCTGGAAAAGGCTTCAAAAGGAATATATTCCGGCAATAGAATTTGAGGAATTTAAGAGTGCTTACTATGCGGAAGCAAGGGAGAGCGATTTGTATCTGTATCAGCACGGGGAAAATACGGAGATTATCAGAAGTATGCTTTTACAGGCAGAAGCAGTTGAAATAAAAGGGATTGTGGCGGCAAAAGAGGTCAGCACGCAGAAAAATCATTTGCTGACAGTGCAGTATGCACAGCCGTATACCGATATATCAGATCATGTTTTTTTGCGTGAGGAGACAGTTGAAGAATTTGTTTCATTTACGGTGCGGGAAATTAAGAATATGATAAAATTATGGCAGTATGGGCGATGCTGTGGAATTAGCTGATTTTAATGCAGTTGAAATTGTCTAATTCCCGCTTTACGCCGCCGCAGATTCAGCGTATACTAAAGCACGAAACATCTGCCGGACGGCAGGATTTTTAGGAAAAGAGGATTGAAAAGATGAAAGTTGTAGTGTTGGCGGGAGGCATCAGCACGGAGCGTGACGTTTCCCTGATCTCCGGGAAAATGATTTACAGGGCGATGAAAAAGCTGGGACATCAGGCGGTGCTTCTGGATGTTTTTCTGGGAATGGAAAGAGACGACATTGAACATATTTTTGAGAGCGACGAGGATTTTTCAAAGGATATTGCGGACATCCGGGAGATCAATCCTGACATCAGCGCGGTAAAGGCGCTCCGCAAGGACGGCGGGAAATGCTATTTCGGACCGAATGTGATCCGGATCTGCCAGATGGCGGACGTGGTGTTTTTAGGGCTTCACGGTGCGGACGGCGAGGGCGGCAAGGTGCAGGCGGCGTTTGACCTGCTCGGCATCCGCTATACGGGAACCGGTTTTGTCAGCAGCGCGCTGGCGATGGATAAATGTCTGGCAAAGGAGCTGTTTGTGCAGAACGGGATCCCTACCCCGGCAGGCTTCCGGGTGAAAAAGGGACAGGCATGCGGGCAGGCTCCCGTATTCCCCTGCGTGGTAAAGGTCGCGTCCGGCGGCTCCAGCATCGGCGTTTCTATCGTTTCGGAAGAAAGCGAGTATCAGGCGGCTTTGGACGACGCCTTTTTGTATGGGGACGAGGTCGTTGTGGAGCAGTATATCAAGGGACGCGAGCTGACCTGCTGCGTGCTGGACGGCAAGGCGCTGCCGATCGTGGAGATTGCCCCCAAGGCGGGCTTTTACGACTATAAAAATAAATACCAGTCGGGCTGTACGACGGAGATCTGTCCTGCGCCCCTTGACGAGGAGACGACCCGGAAGGTACAGGAAATTTCCGTGCGCGTGTTTGAGGCGCTGCGTTTGGAAAAATATGCCCGCATGGACTTTATGCTGGACGAAGCGGGAAATCCCTACTGTCTGGAGGCAAATACTCTGCCCGGCATGACGCCCACTTCCCTGATCCCGCAGGAGGCGGCGGCGGTCGGCATGAGCTATGAACAGCTGTGCCAGAAGATTATTGATATGGCGTTTGAGGAGTGAGGGAAAGAAGGTTTTCTTTCCCCATTTTTCCAAAAGTGTGCAGTCGCATACCCCGAAAATTCAGTGGACAGGGCGCGGCAAAATGAGTATAATGAAATCAGGCCGTCCGCAGGATCCTTCTGCGGCGGCAGTATTCTTATGGAGGGAACCCAATGGCAAAACGTCCGTACAACAGAACCGTCTGGCAGTCCCTTGCCCTGATCTCCCAGTTCGGGATCATGATGCTTGTTCCCATCGGCATGATGTTCGCGCTGGGGTATTGGCTGGATGGGAAGCTGGGAACGCAGATTTTTACGATCCTGTTTTTTGTTGTCGGGGTGCTTGCGGGATTCGGAAATATCTTCCGGCTGGCGAGGAAGATATATCAACAGGAGAACAGGGAAGACAGGAAATGAGAGATTTTTTCAAAAATATGGATGCGACGGTAAAAGAGATGTGGATTGGAGCGTCCGTATGGGGAGCAGTCTGTGAGCTGGCGTCATTCTGGTGGGTCGAAGATCCGCTCAATGTCACGCTGGGCGTGCTGACGGGGATGGTGCTTTCGCTGGCAGGCATCTGGCACATGTGGAAGGTGCTGGACACCGCCCTTGATCTGGGCGACGGCGCGCAGAAGTACCTGACGGCGCGCAGCCTGCTCCGGTATCTGGCGTTTGTGGCTGTATTCGCTGTTCTGATGGTGACAAAGTGGGCAGATCCGCTGGCGGCGTTTGCAGCGCTGATGGGAATTAAGGTATCGGCATATCTGCAGCCTTTTGTCCACAACTATAAAGAAAAGAAGGAGGTGAAGCGATGATGACCGGAATCTGGCTGGGAGGCGCGGCGGACATTGACTTTATGGTTCACGGCGTTTTCCCTTATGAGTTTTTCGGGCATACGGTATGGATCACTACGACGCATATCTGCCTGCTCATCGTCCTGCTGGTCATTCTGGGATTTGCATTTGCGGCAAACCGCGCGATGAAGCACGCGTCTGAGGTGCCGGGCGGCTTTCAGAATGTGGTCGAGACGATCGTGGAGAAGCTGGACGGCATGGTGAAGGCGGTTATGGGAAAGAGCGCGGTAAAGTTTGCCAACTATATCGGGGCGATATTCATTTTCATCCTGATCTGTAACTTTTCCGGTCTGTTCGGAATGCGCCCGCCGACGGCGGACTACGGCGTGACGCTGCCGCTGGGACTTGTGACCTTTACGCTGATCCATTACAACAAGCTAAAGCACAAGAAGCTCAAGGGCGCGCTCGCCGATCTGTGCGATCCGTGGCCGATCTGGGCGCCGATCAACCTGATCGGCTATGTGGCAGTACCCATTTCGCTTTCGCTGCGTCTGTTTGCAAACGTGCTCTCCGGCGTGGTTATGATGGCGCTTGTGTACGGGCTTTTACAGGTGATCGCGATCGGCTGGCCGGCGGTTCTGCATGTGTATTTCGATCTGTTTTCGGGAGCGATCCAGACGTATGTGTTCTGTATGCTGACGATGACGTATCTTGCCGATGCCATCGGCGAGGAAGGCTGATCCTCTTTGGAGGACGGAAGGCATACCGTTTATGCGGCTGCCTTTGACGCGGGAATGGGCGCTTTGCGCACCCCTTTTTATCATTATCAGGAAAATGCCGCTTTTGACGGCAGAAACGGAGGAATGACATTATGGAATTCAATGAAAACTTTATCTTAGGCTGTTCTGCGATCGGCGCAGGTCTGGCGGTTATCGCCGGTATCGGACCCGGTGTCGGCCAGGGTATCGCTGCGGGCCATGCGGCTGCGGCTGTAGGAAGAAACCCCGGCGCAAAATCCGAGATCACATCTACGATGCTGTTAGGCCAGGCGGTTGCCGAGACGACCGGTCTGTACGGCCTGCTGATCGCAATGCTTCTGCTGTTCGTAAAACCGCTGCTTCCTTAATGGATAGGAAAGCGGACATTATGAAACAGGAAGGAGGCGGGAAAATTGCATCAAATCAACGCAGTATTGCTGGCTGCCCAGATGGAGCCCAGACTGTTTGACCTGGACTTTCAGCTGCTGGCGGATTCCGTGCTCACGCTCATCGCGGTATTCGTACTGTTTACCGCACTGTCCTATCTGCTCTTTAACCCTGCGAGAAAATTCATGCAGGAGAGAAGCGACAAGATCGCGGGAGAGCTGGATCAGGCAAAGACGGCGCAGGAGGATGCCCTTGCGCTGAAGGCAGAATATGAAGCAAGGCTTGCAGGCGTGGAAAAAGAGGCGGACGAGATCTTAAACCAGGCGCGTAAAAAAGCGCTGGCAAACGAGGCGTCCATCGTGGAAAAAGCGCGCGCCGAAGCGGCTCAGATCATCGCCCGCGCCCGGGTTGAGGCAGACCTTGAAAAACAGAAGGCTGCCGACGGCATCAGACGCGAGATGGTAGGGCTTGCCATGGAGGCGGCGGGGAAATTTGTCCGCGTGTCCATGGATGAAAAGACGCAGAACGCGCTGATCGAAGAAACCCTTGCGGAAATAGGAGAGAATACATGGCAAAGCTAGTGTCGCAGGTTTACGCGGAAGCGTTGTTTGACCTGGGACTGGAGAACAATCTGCTGGACAGCCTGCAAGGCGAGCTGGACGGCATGTGCCGTATTCTGCAGGAGTACCCGGATTTTTATGAGATCCTTCTTCATCCGCAGATCGACCATCAGGAAAAGCTGCAGGTCTTTGAGCGGGTATTCGGAGGAAAAATCAGTCAGGAGATGGCGGGATTCTGCCGTCTTTTACTGGAAAAAGGAAGATTCGGGGAGCTTTCCGGGATCAGGAAGGACTTTGAAAGACGCTGTCTGGATCATAAAAAAACCGGCGTTGTGTATGTAACCAGCGCTGCAGAGCTGACGGATCCCCAGAAGGAGAAGATCCGGCAGAAGCTGCTTGCCACGACCCCTTACGTTTCCTTACAGATGCACTGGGAGACGGACGCTGCCCTGATCGGCGGCTTAAAGATCCGCATCGGGGACAGGGTAGTGGACAACAGCATTGAAAACAGGCTGAGACAGATGAAGGAAAGCCTGATGCGTATATCGCTGTCCTGACAGGCGGACAGGACGATAGAAGCGGCAGGCGCTTTTTGGCGGCTGCTAAGAAAGGAGCAATAACCCATGAATTTAAGACCTGAGGAAATCAGTTCTGTCATAAAAGAACAGATTGCCCGCTATGCCTCCAGGCTGGAAGTGTCGGATGTCGGCACGGTCATCTGGGTGGCGGACGGTATTGCCCGGATCCATGGTCTGGAAAATGCAATGCAGGGCGAGCTGCTGGCTTTCCCCAACGACGTATACGGCATGGTGCTCAATCTGGAAGAGGATAACGTGGGCGCCGTGCTTTTGGGCGCGGGAAGCATCAGCGAAGGCGATCAGGTTCGCACCACGGGCCGCGTGGTTGAGGTTCCGGCAGGCGACGCGCTGCTGGGCAGAGTTGTAAACGCCCTGGGACAGCCCATCGACGGCAAGGGTCCGGTACAGACGGATTCCTACCGCCGGATCGAGCGTGTGGCAAGCGGCGTTATTACCCGTAAGTCGGTGGACACACCGCTGCAGACGGGCATCAAGGCGATCGACTCGATGGTGCCGATCGGAAGAGGACAGCGAGAGCTGATCATCGGCGACCGTCAGACCGGTAAGACGGCGATCGCGGTAGATACGATCATCAATCAGAAGGGGCAGGGCGTAAAATGTATTTACGTCGCGATCGGGCAGAAGGCGTCCACGGTGGCTTCCATCGTGAATACGCTGGAAGAGCACGGCGCGATGGCTTACACGACGGTCGTGGCTTCCACGGCAAGCGAGCTTGCGCCCCTGCAGTATATCGCGCCTTACGCGGGCTGCGCGATGGGCGAGGAATGGATGGAAAACGGGGAGGACGTGCTCGTTGTTTACGACGATTTAAGTAAGCACGCGGCTGCATACCGTACCCTCTCCCTGCTGTTAAAAAGACCGCCGGGCCGCGAGGCGTATCCTGGCGACGTCTTTTATCTGCACTCCCGCCTTCTGGAAAGGGCGGCGCGCATGAACGAGGAGCACGGCGGCGGTTCGCTGACGGCGCTTCCGATCATCGAGACGCAGGCGGGCGACGTTTCCGCATATATCCCGACGAATGTCATTTCCATCACGGACGGTCAGATCTATCTGGAGACGGAGATGTTCCACGAGGGCTTCCGCCCCGCAGTTAATGCGGGACTTTCCGTATCCCGTGTCGGCGGTTCGGCGCAGATTAAGGCGATGAAGAAGATTTCCGCCCCGATCCGTGTGGAGCTGGCGCAGTACCGCGAGCTGGCGGCGTTTTCGCAGTTCGGCTCCGAGCTGGATGAGGATACGAGGGAGAAGCTGGCGCAGGGCGAGCGCATCCGCGAGGTGTTAAAGCAGCCCCAGTACCAGCCGATGCCGGTAGAGTATCAGGTTATCATCCTGTTTGTCGCGACAGGCAAATATCTGCTGGATGTGCCGGTAGATCAGATCACCCGGTTTGAGTCCGAATTTTTTGAATTCCTCGACCGGAAATATCCGGAGATCCCCAAGGCGATCCGCGAGGAGAAGGTGATCTCTGAGGAGACGGAAAAAGCGCTCCGCAGCGCGATCGACAGCTTTAAGGCAGAATTTTAACAGAATCAGGAAGGGCAGGTGACAAAACATGGCTTCCATGAGAGACATCAAAAGGCGCAGGAGCAGTATCCAGAGCACCGGACAGATCACCAGGGCCATGAAGCTGGTCGCCACCGTAAAGCTGCAGAAGGCACGGGAGAAGGCGGAGCATACGCGGCCTTATTCCGACGGGGTGTATCAGACCATGCAGTCGATTCTGGAGCGTTCTGCCGGGATCAGCCATCCGTATTTGCAGGGAGGCGACAGCCCGCGCAAGGCGGTGATCGTCATGACCTCCAACAGAGGACTGGCAGGCGGCTACAATTCCAATATCGTGAAGCTTGTGACAAGAAGCGGCATGAAAAAGGAAGACTTAGACATCTACGCGGTCGGCAAAAAGGGCAGGGACGCCCTCGAGCGCGCAGGCTGCCGGATCGCAGCGGACTGCTCGGAGATGAGCGAGGAGCCTTCTTATGCGGATGCTGCCGTGATCGGCAGGGAGGTTTTAAACTCCTTTGCAAAGGGAGAGGTCGGAGAGATCTGGCTTGCCTATACCTCTTTTGTGAACACGGTCGTGCATGAGCCGAAGCTGATCCGTCTGCTTCCTGTGGCGCAGGAAGAAAAGGCAGAAGACAGCGAAGAAGGTAGCGCAAAGCTGCAGATGAATTACGAGGCGGAGGAAGAGAGCATTCTGGAAATGCTCATTCCCAAATATATGATCAGTATGATTTACGGCGGCATGCTGGAAGCGGTCGCCAGTGAAAACGGCGCGCGGATGCAGGCAATGGATTCCGCCACCGGCAATGCGGAGGAGATGCTGGAGGATCTTACTCTGCTTTACAACCGTGCCCGTCAGGGCGCGATCACGCAGGAGCTGACAGAAATCATCAGCGGCGCGGCGGCGATCGGATAGGCGCGGCAAAAACAAGGAGACATTTATGGCAGCAGAAAATAAAGGAAGGATCACACAGGTCATCGGCGCCGTTTTGGACATCCAGTTCCCCGCCGGAACGCTTCCTGAGATCAACGAAGCGATCCGGATTGAGCGGGAAGAGGGCGGCGTGCTGATCGTGGAGGTTTCCCAGCATCTGGGCGACGATACGGTCAGATGTATCGCAATGGGTTCCACGGACGGCCTGCGCAGGGGAATGGATGCGTTTGCAACAGGCGCGCCGATCTGCGTACCTGTCGGTGAGAATACGCTGGGCCGCATGTTTAACGTACTGGGCGAGCCCATCGACGAAAAACCTGTGCCGGAAGGGGTCAGCTACGAGCCGATCCACCGCCCGGCACCCAAATTTGAAGATCAGTCCACGAGGGCGGAGATGCTTGAGACGGGCATTAAGGTCGTGGATCTGCTCTGCCCTTATCAGAAGGGCGGCAAAACCGGTCTGTTCGGCGGCGCGGGCGTAGGAAAGACAGTCCTGATTCAGGAGCTGATCCGAAATATCGCGACCGAGCACGGCGGCTATTCCGTTTTCACGGGCGTGGGCGAGCGCACGAGGGAAGGAAACGACCTCTATTATGAAATGATGGAGTCCGGCGTTATCGACAAGACGACGATGGTATTCGGACAGATGAACGAGCCCCCGGGGGCAAGAATGCGCGTCGGCCTGACCGGCCTTACGATGGCGGAGCATTTCCGCGATCAGGGCGGTAAGGACGTACTGCTTTTCATCGACAATATTTTCCGTTTCACGCAGGCAGGCTCCGAGGTATCTGCCCTGCTTGGACGGATGCCCTCTGCGGTAGGCTATCAGCCCACGCTGCAGACGGAGATGGGCGCGCTGCAGGAGCGCATCACTTCCACAAAGAACGGTTCCATTACGTCCGTTCAGGCGGTTTACGTTCCGGCGGACGACCTGACAGACCCGGCTCCGGCGACGACGTTTGCGCATCTGGATGCGACAACCGTTTTGTCCCGTTCCATTGTAGAGCTGGGCATTTATCCGGCGGTGGATCCGCTGGAATCCAGCTCCCGTATTCTGGATCCCAGAATCGTGGGCGAGGAGCATTACCGCGTTGCAAGAGGCGTGCAGGAGATCCTGCAGAAATATAAGGAGCTTCAGGACATCATCGCGATCCTCGGCATGGACGAGCTTTCCGAGGAGGATAAGCTGGTCGTTTCCAGGGCGAGAAAGGTGCAGCGTTTCCTGTCCCAGCCGTTCTTCGTGGCAGGGCAGTTTACGGGTCTGCCCGGAAAATATGTGCCGATCTCCGAGACGATCCGGGGCTTTTCCGAGATCCTTGCGGGTCAGCACGACGACGTTCCGGAAAGCTATTTCCTGAATGCGGGCAGTATCGACGACGTAGTAGAGCGGGTTCAGGCTAAGAAAGCCGGGAAATGAGGTCGGCATGGCAGAGGAAAGAACCTTTCTGATCAAAATTATCACGCCGGACCGCATTTTCCATGAAGGAAAAGCGTTGATGGCGGAATTTAACACCTCCGAGGGAGAGATCGGCGTATACGCCGGCCATATCCCGATGACGGTGATCCTAAAGCCGGGCGTGCTGACTTTGACGGAGGAATCCGGCAAAAAGAAAGCCGCCCTGCATACGGGCTTTGCGGAGATCCTGCCGGATCAGATTTCGATTCTGGCAGAGGCTGCGGAGTGGCCCGGAGAGATTGACATCGCGCGCGCGGAAGCTGCCCGCAAAAGGGCGGAGGAGCGCTTGAAAACGCATACGGCAAATACCGATGTGGCGCGCGCGGAAACAGCTCTTTTGCGGGCTGTGGCGCGGATCGAGGCGCTGCGGTAGGAAAGCTGCATAGTATAAAGAAAAGAAGCATGGAGGGAAACGATGGAGTACCCGAAAATTCTTCCTTTCTATATGAGCTGGCCGCTTCCGCTTTTTTATGAGGAAGAGGACGCGGCGATGCAGGATCTGGAATACCTGCAGGAGATGTATCCGAAGGAGGCAAAGCGGTATCAGCAGAAGGTAACGCGGCTGATCGACCGCTTTGACTATGACGGAAGCGCGATCTACGACGAATATCCCGACCGGCTGACGCTCTTTAAAATGTCGGGAGACATTTTGGAGACGATCGGCAGGGAGGAGGCTGCGGAAGGCGGGGAAAATACAGCCGCACAGCCGCAGATGGCGGAGCTGATCCAGGTGCTTGTGTGCCATGAGATTTTTAAGCGCCGCCGCAGGCATGACAAAGGCATTTTCAAGTTTTAGTTGTAAACAAAGCACGAAAACGATAGAATAGAACCGGAGGAAGGGACACTTCTTCCGGTTTTGCCGTTTTTGGCGGCGCGATGAGGAGAATCGAATGGATGGATTAAAGAAGCTATTGCAGGAAAGCCTTGGCAAAAGCCTGTATCAGATGACGGTCAGCGGTCCAAAGGAGAATACGGCGGACTGCATTTTAAAGAGAAAGATCAGGCCGGTGCTCTTAAAAGGAGGACTGGCTTTTCAGGTAACGAGCTATAAGGGACAGCAGGTGTTCCATGAAAACCATACGGCAGAGGAGACTGCCGCACTTTTGGAAGCAGATCTGGCAGGGCGGTTCAAGCAGCTGCAGATCGACACGGCGGCGTTTGAGGCGACGGTGCTTTCGAGCAAAAAGGGAAAGCTTACGATCCGCAAAAAGACGCATGAGAAAAAAGAAGCGCCCGTCCTTTCCCACAACCGCAAAAAGCGGTATGTTCTGGAAGAGGGCATCCCCGTTCCGTTTCTGGTGGATCTGGGCGTCCAGACAAAGGAAGGGAAGGTGGTGGCGAGCCGTTATGATAAATTCCGGCAGATCAATCGCTTTCTGGAATTTATTGAGGACATCTGGCAGATACTTCCCAAGGACAGACCGGTGCATATCGTGGACTTTGGCTGCGGGAAGTCCTATCTGACCTTTGCGATGTACTATTATCTGCACGAGATAAAGGGGCTTGAGCTGGAAGTGACCGGGCTGGATTTAAAAAAGGACGTGATCGCGCGCTGCAATGAGCTGGCGGCACGTTACGGCTATGAGGGGCTGCGCTTTTTGCACGGGGACATTGCGGACTACACCGGGACGGAGCGGGCGGACATGGTCGTGACGCTGCATGCCTGCGATACGGCGACGGATTATGCGCTTTATAAGGCGGTCAAATGGCAGGCGGGCGTGATCCTGTCTGTTCCCTGCTGCCAGCACGAGGTAAACGGACAGATCTCCTGTGAGGCGCTGGACGGGGCGCTTCGCTACGGGCTGATCAGGGAGCGGCTTTCCGCGCTTTTTACGGACGCGCTCAGGGCGGATCTTCTGGAAGAAAACGGCTATGACACGCAGGTGCTTGAGTTTATCGACATGGAGCATACGCCAAAGAACATTCTGCTGCGGGCGGTGCGCCGCGCCAACGGGGCAAAAAAGGACGCGGGCAGCAGGCGGCTGGCGGAGACGCTTGGCGTCCATACCACGCTGCAGAAGCTTTTGGAAGAGGATAAAGGAGAACGGGATTGAGAAAAGCAATCGTGAAGATCATTGCCTTTCTGGCGGTATTTTTTGTTTCGCTGATAACGATCAGCTTTGTGATGAATCAGGGAAATACGGATATGACGGCGGAAATGGGGAAGGCAACCCTGCCGTCGATGGCGGTCGTGGAAAACGGGACCGAGATCAACCAGATGTACGGCTACACGATGCCGATGGAAACGGCGGGGCTGCGGGAAAGCATCACGACGGTGGATTCCACGCGGCAGGTGGACGCAGTGGTGCATCTGTACGGTCAGGAGCTGTTGGGGATTTCCTATGAGCTAAGAAGCATCGACGGGAGCCGCCTGATCGAAAAGACAGAGCTTACGGGGACGAAGGACGGGGACAGCCTGCATATTTCGTTCCGGTTAAAGGATCTGATGGAGGAGGGCGAGGAATACAGCCTGATCTTTGTGGCAGGGCTGGAGGACGGACGGGAGGCAAGATATTATACGCGGGTCATTCAGGCGGATTATGGGCTGGAAGAAAAGCTGGATTTTGTGACCTCCTTTTCAGAGGCGACCTTTGACCCGGAAAGCTTTACGGCGGCGGGCTACCATAAGAAGCTGGAAACGGGCCCGGAGGGAAGCGATACGACCTTTGCAAACGCCAACATCCACAGCATGGCTTCCACCGTCACATGGGGGGAGCTGGAAGTAAAAAGGGAGGAAGCGCCGCATATCTGGGTGCGGGAGATCGCACCGCAGACGGCGTCCTTTGTGCTGCGCTACCCGGTGTCCTATGAGGAAAAGGGGAAAACAGTGGGCGCGCAGGCGGAGGAATATTTCCGGGTGAGAAATACCGGGGACACGATGTATCTGCTGGATTATGAGCGCACGGTGGAGCAGTATTTTACAGAATCGTCCGCAAGCTTTTCGGAGGAAGGGATCGACCTTGGAATCACGGGGAAGGACGTGGAGATGAAGGAGAGCGACGGCGGGACGGTATTTGCCTTTTCGCAGGCGGGCGCGCTGTATTGCTATAACGGCGCGGACAGCAGGATGGCGCGGCTGTTTTCCTTCTATGACAAAGAAAATCAGGACGCGCGCAGCCGCTATGACGGGCACGGCTTTAAGATCCTGCAGGTGGACGAGACGGGGAATGTGATCTTTCTGGTGTACGGCTACATGAACCGGGGACGGCATGAGGGAGCCTGCGGCGTCCAGGTATGCTATTACAGCAGCACCCTGAACGTGGTGGAGGAAATGGCGTTCGTGCCCTATACCCGTTCCGCCAAAAATCTGGAAGCGGAGCTGGACCGTCTGGCTTACGCGAACGGCAAAAACGATCTGTACCTGATGATGGACGGGAGCATCTGGCACATCGGGCTGGAGGATAAAAGCTGTACGCGGGTCGTGTCCGGCGTCCGCGACGGAAGCTATCAGACGGCGGACGACAACAGCATGCTCGTCTGGCAGAAGGACGGCGCAGGCAATACCTGCACCAGTCTGGAATTTATGAATTTAAACAGCGGGGAGCTGACGGAGATCAAAGCCGGGGACGGGAATTATATCAGGGCGCTCGGTTTTATGGGAGAGGATTTGATCTATGGCGTCGCAAAAAAGGAGCTGGTAACGGAGGATTCGGTAGGGAATGTGGTATTCCCGATGCACAGCGTCGTGATTCAGGAGTTTGGCGGCGAGGTTTTAAAAAGCTATTCGGAGGAAGGCGTCTATGTGACCGGCTGTACGATCGAGGAAAACCAGATCAATCTGGAGCGGGCGAGGCTTTCCGGAAGGAGCTTTGTCCCCGTGGAGGCGGATCAGATCCTGTACAATGAGGAAATCCCGGAGAGCAAAAACTATGTGAGCACCACGACGGACCCGGTTTTAAAAACGCTTGTGGGCATTACGCTGGAGAGGGGCGCAGACCCCAAAAAGGTCAAGGTGCTGACGCCCAAGGAGGTGCTCTTTGAGGGCAGCAGGGATGTAGCGATTCCCGACCAGACGACGGAAGGCAGATTTTATGTGTACGGGGCGGACGGCGTGGAGGAGATCCTTTCCGACCCGGCTGCCGCGGTGATGCTGGGAGATGGGCTGGCGGGCACGGTGGCGGATGACGCAGGCAGATATATTTTCAAAAGGGACAGGCTCCATACGTCGAACCAGATCATGGCAATCAAGGGCGTGAAAGCGGACGGGCAAAAGAGCAGCCTTGCGGTCTGCCTTGACGCAATCTTCCAGTACGAGGGGCTTGTGCGGGACAGCCAGTATCTGCTGGATTCGGGAAAGGACGTGCTGGACATCCTTTCGGAAAACCTGACGGAGCGGACGGTGCTGAACCTGCAGGGCTGCACGCTGGATATGGTACTTTATTATCCGGACCGGGAAATCCCGGTGCTGGCGGTGCTGCAGGACGGCAGCGCGGTGCTGATCGTGGGCTTTAACGAGCAGAATGCAGTGCTGATGGATCCGGGAACCGGGACGGTGTACAAAAAAGGTATGAACGATGCAAGAAGCTGGTTTGAGGAAAACGGGAACCGGTTCATTGCGTACTGGTAAAAAAGCAGAGGCTGACAGAATATAAAAAACGGCTGCCCGGAGTTTTGATCCGGGACAGCCGTTTTTTAGCAGGGCTTCGGCGCCGTTTGGAAAAGCGCGCTCAGTCCGCAGGGAAAAGCTGGTTTTTATATTTTCGGAGCGCAAACAGCAGGATCAGCCCGAAGATGCCGCAGGAGATGATCTCGCCGATCGTCACGGTCACTGCGGAAAACCACATCGGGATGATGCCGTAGGCGTATTTTAACACAGGCGGGATGATCAGGGCGTTTGCAAGGATCGGGGGCAGAGGGGACAGCCAGGAAAAAAGCGTCTTTTTTGCAGGCTGCTTTTTTGCCGCCTTTCCAAGAAGGAAGGTGCCGATAGCGCCGAGCAGGGTGGCGAGGGAGCCAAAGACAATGTCCGGCAGCATCGCGCCGGTCGCCAGATTTGCGGCAAGACAGCCGATAAACAGACCCGGGACGGCGGCGGGCGTCAGAAAGGGCAGCACGGTGAGCGCCTCCGAAAAGCGCACCTGAATGTTGCCGCTTGCCAGCCCGAAGGCGTTTGCGATCATCGTCAGCACGACGTAGAGAGCGGCGATCATCGCCGCCTGTGTGAGATACAGAGCTTTCTTGTTTTTCATTTGTTTTCTCCTTTAGTTTTGTTTTACGAGTGGAAGGTCTCGAACACTCGGCTTTTTAGTTTAGCCGCAAAAGCGGGAGATGTCAAGGGACGGAAGCATACAGAAAACAATAATATTTCAACCATTTTTTTGTAAATAACTGTTGCAGGAAAGGTTGGGCTTAGTGTACAATACATGGGTAGGCCGACAGCCACGTCAAGAAAACAAACATGAAATGACAACGGAGGGACATAAAATGACGAAGGCACAGATTCTGAAAAAAGAGATTTTAAGTCAGTATAGAAGCGTAAGACAGTTCGCACTGGAGATGCAGATTCCGTACAGCACGCTCGTAACGGCTCTGGAGCGCGGCATCGACGGCATGGCTTACGGCACTGTCATCAAGATGTGCAGCAAGTTAAACTTAAACCCTGTGGATTTCAGCTCCCTTGAGAGGGATACGACCATCAGCGAGCAGCTGTTGGAGAACCGCGTCATGCAGTATTATGTTAAGCTGAATCAGGAAGGACGCGACAAGATCCTCGGGCTGATGGACGACTTTGTACAGATTAAAAAATATAAGGCAAAATAATTTTTGGGAGAAAAGAGATGCATTATGATTATCTGATCGCAGGTGCCGGTCTGTTTGGCGCGGTATTTGCACATGAGATGCAGGCGCGCGGCAAAAAGGTGCTTGTGCTTGAAAAAAGGGATCATATTGCGGGAAATATTTATACGGAGCAGGTTATGGGCATCAATGTACACAGATTTGGTGCCCATATTTTTCACACCTCGGACGAAGAGGTATGGAACTATGTGAACCGGTTTTCCCGCTTTAACAACTACATCAATTCGCCGGTGGCGGTTTATCAGGACGAGCTGTACAACCTTCCTTTTAATATGAATACGTTCAGCAAAATGTGGAACATCAAAACCCCTGCGCAGGCAAAGGAGATCATCGAGGCGCAGCGGGGGGAATATGCGGGCATTGAGCCGAAGAACTTAGAGGAGCAGGCGCTCTGCCTCGTCGGGCGCGACGTCTATGAGAAGCTTGTCAAGGGCTATACGGAGAAGCAGTGGGGACGGGACTGCACGGAGCTTCCCGCCTTTATCATCAAGCGCCTGCCGCTTCGGTTTACCTATGACAACAACTATTTCAACGACCGCTATCAGGGGATACCGGAGGGCGGCTATACGCAGCTTGTGGAAAAGCTTCTGGAAAATGCGGAGGTGCGCACGGGCATTTCCTATCAGGAGTTTGCCGCGCGCAATGCACAAAAGCCGGAAGGGGAGCAGGACAGCTGGGACAAGCTTGTTTATACGGGCATGATCGACGAATATTACGGCTACTGCTTCGGCGCGCTGGAATACCGTTCGCTGCGCTTTGAGACGGAGGAGCTTCCGGAGACCGGCAACTATCAGGGCAACGCGGTCGTCAACTATACGGAGCGCGAGGTCCCCTATACCCGCATCATCGAGCATAAGCATTTTGAGTTTGGCACAGAGGGCGGCACGGTGATCACGAGGGAGTATCCCGCCCAGTGGAAGCCGGGCGACGAGCCGTATTATCCGATCAACGACGAAAAGAACGGAGCGCTTTACGGGCGATACGCAGAGCTTGCCCAAAAAGAGAAAAACGTCCTCTTTGGCGGACGGCTGGGACAGTACAAATATTACGACATGGACAAGGTGATCAGAAGCGCCCTCGACATGGCGGCAAAAATGTAAAAAACCTGTTGACTGCACGCATCAGCTGTGCTATAGTCGAGGGGCAAGATAAATCAGAGGTCTTTTTTTTATGCTCAATTTTGGGATTTCCGAAAGGCGGCACAGCAAAAAGGGCTCAGCAGACGACCTCATGCCGTCTACGGGCGGGAGCTTGAGGGAGTGCACGACAATTTATGAGCACGCACGGAGGTGGAAAAATGCGTACAAGAATCACACTGGCATGTACAGAATGCAAACAGCGCAACTATAACACAACCAAGGATAAGAAAGCGCATCCTGACAGAATGGAAACCAAGAAGTACTGCAGATTCTGCAAGAAGCACACAACGCACAAAGAGACGAAATAACAGCGGCCTTTCGTCCTGAAAGACAGACGGCGGCAGCGCGTTGCTTTTGAAAGGGGTTTGCGTATGTCAAACGAAGAAAAGGCGTCCAAAGCGCCCAAGGCACCGAAAGTCAAGTTTTTTGACGGTGTCAAAGCCGAGTTTAAGAAGATCATCTGGCCGGATAAGGATACCCTGTTAAAACAGTCGGTAGCTGTTGTGATCGTTTCCATTATCATGGGCGCCATCATTGCGCTCATTGACGTTATCGCACAGTACGGCGTCAATTTCTTGACAATGTAAAGTGAGGAGATTCTGATGGCAGAAGCAAAATGGTATGTAGCACATACTTATTCCGGGTATGAGAACAAGGTAAAAGCCGATCTGGAAAAGACGATCGAGAACAGACATCTTGAGGAGGAGATCCTTGAGGTGCGCGTCCCTATGCAGGAAGTGGTGGAAATGAAGAACGGCGCAAAAAAGACCGTTCAGAAGAAGCTGTTTCCGGGATACGTTCTCGTGAATATGGTGATGAATGACGACACATGGTATGTGGTGCGCAACACGAGAGGCGTCACAGGCTTCGTCGGACCGGGAAGCAAGCCCGTGCCGCTGACGGAAGCGGAGATGAAGCCGCTCGGCATCCAGGAAGAAAACGTCAGCATCGATTTTTCCGAAGGCGATACGATCGTCGTGGTGGCAGGCGCATGGAAAGATACCATCGGCGCGGTACACAAGATCGATTACAGCAAACAGTCCGTTACGATCAATGTAGAGCTGTTCGGCAGGGATACGCCTGTAGAGATCAGCTTTTCCGAAGTACGGAAGTTACAGTAGGCAGAATCTGCCTGCAAAGTCAAAGTCGCTTGGTGGAGCGATCCGTTAAGCAGTGGAAGCAGCGCCCCGTCACTGGATGCGGGAGGAAACGCTGCGCCATACCACAATATATTTAGGAGGTGCCTAACATGGCAAAGAAAGTTACCGGTTACATTAAGTTACAGATCCCCGCTGGCAAGGCAACACCGGCTCCCCCGGTAGGTCCTGCACTGGGTCAGCACGGTGTCAACATTGTTGAATTTACAAAGCAGTTCAATGCAAGAACAGCCGACAAGGGCGATGTGATCATCCCTGTTGTAATTACCGTTTACGCGGACAGAAGTTTCAGCTTCATTACCAAGACTCCGCCCGCTGCTGTATTGCTGAAGAAGGCATGCAACTTAAAGACCGCTTCCGCAGTGCCGAATAAGACCAAGGTCGCTACGATCTCCAAGGACAAGGTTCGTGAGATCGCTGAACTGAAAATGCCTGATCTGAACGCTGCAAGCGTAGAAGCTGCTATGAGCATGATCGCCGGCACAGCAAGAAGCATGGGTATCGTTGTAGAGGACTGAGTAAATAGAACTGGGAGTAATGCCGTCTGAGGCGTTACGTTAACAACCAATGGAGGTAATGAACATGAAACATGGAAAGAAATACGGCGAAGCCGCTAAACTGGTGGATCGCGCAACACAGTACGATCCTGCAGAGGCGATCAGCCTTGTAAAGAAGACAGCTACAGCAAAATTTGACGAGACTGTTGAAGTTCACATCAGAACAGGCTGCGACGGCCGTCATGCAGAGCAGCAGATCCGCGGCGCAGTTGTACTGCCCAACGGAACTGGTAAGACTGTAAAGGTTCTGGTATTCGCAAAGGGCGCGAAGCTGGACGAGGCTCAGGCAGCAGGCGCTGATTTCGTCGGCGGCGAAGAGCTGATCCCCAAGATCCAGAACGAAGGCTGGCTGGACTTCGACGTTGTTGTTGCAACTCCTGACATGATGGGCGTTGTAGGCCGTCTGGGTAAGGTTCTGGGACCTAAGGGTCTGATGCCCAACCCGAAGGCAGGCACAGTTACCATGGATGTAACAAAGGCGATCAACGACATCAAGGCTGGTAAGATCGAGTACAGACTGGATAAGTCCAACATCATCCACGTTCCGGTTGGTAAGGCTTCCTTCTCTGAAGAAGCTCTGGCTGAGAACTACAAAGCGCTGATGGATGCGATCATGAAGGCTAAGCCCAGCGCACTGAAAGGTCAGTATTTAAAGAGCATCACCCTGGCAAGCACAATGGGCCCTGGCGTGAAGGTTTCTACTGCAAAATACTGCTAATCCCAAAATGGATAAAGGCGGCAGCTTTTTTAGGCTGCGGCATCAGGACTCCCTGCACTATCTGGTGTGGGGAGTTTTTGCGTGGTTGACAAAAAAGCCGTAAAGCTTCACAATGGAAGCAGACAGAATGATATTGCAGATCCTGTTTCGGGCGCAGCGGCGTTTTGGCGGCTGATGCAGCGGCAGGATGTGAAAGGGAGTTTGGATGGCGGGAAAGAAGAAAAAGGGGCGGCGCAGCCTTCACATATTCGGGCTGACGCTGATCCTGACGGTGGCGCTGGGAAGCGCGCTGCTTCTGGGCGGATGGGCGCTGGGAGGCTTCGGGAATCCGCAGCTTGCGGCGGTGCAGCTGGAAAGTCAGCTGCTGGAGCTGATCAGCGAGGTGTCGGCGGCGGAGGATACGTCCGGGAGCGGGAAATATGCGGCTCTTCTGGCGGATGAGGCGCTTTGCCGGGATCAGAAGATTTATGCAAAGCAGACGGCGTCGCCGGATGAGACGACGATCCTGTTTGCGGGAGATATTTTATTTGACGATCATTACGCCGTAATGGCGAAAATGCAGCAGAGGGGCGGCAGGATCGAGGACGCCTTTTCCCCGGAAATGCTGGAAGCGATGCGCAGAGCGGATATTTTTATGGTAAACAATGAATTTCCCTATACCGACCGCGGCACGCCGACGCCGGGGAAAAAATTTACGTTCCGGGCAAAGCCGGAATACGCCTCCTATCTGACCGATATGGGAACAGATGTCGTTTCTCTGGCAAATAACCATGCCTATGATTACGGAGAGGTATCGCTGACGGACAGCATCGACACGTTAAACCGGATCGGGATGCCCTTTGTGGGGGCGGGGAGGAATCTGGAAGAGGCGGTAAAGCCGGTATATTTTATTGCAAACGATAAAAGGATCGCTTTTATTTCCGCGACCCAGATCGAGCGCACGGACAATCCGGATACGAAGGAGGCGACGTTGGATTCGCCGGGCGTTTTCCGCTGCTGGGACGTGGAGCGGCTTTTGGAGACGGTGCGGAATGCGAAGGCGGTAAGCGATTATGTGATCGTTTATATCCACTGGGGGACCGAATCCACAGATGAGATCGACTGGGCGCAGAAGGAGCAGGCGCCTAAGATCGCAGAGGCGGGAGCGGATCTGATCATCGGGGACCATCCCCATGTGCTGCAGCCGGTTTCCTACAGTGGGGACACGCCGGTATTTTACAGTCTGGGCAATTATTTTTTTAATTCAAAGGCGCAGGATACCTGTCTGGTAAAGGTAACGCTGGATGAAAACGGCTTGAAAAGCCTGCAGTTTATTCCGGGGCGGCAGGAGGACTGCTATGTATCGATGCTGCACGGCGCTGAGAAGGAACGGGTGCTTTCCTATATGAGACAGATCTCGCCGGACGTGAATATCGATGCGGACGGATTTATAACAAAGCGCTGAAAGGCGCGGTCAGAAAAGACGGGAGGCGACGGGATGAAAGGAATTTATTTTGATGGGAAGGATGCGCTGTACCGGGAGGATCTTCCGATGCCCGTATGCAGGCGGGAGGAGAGCCTTGTAAAAATTCATCTGGCGGCGGTGTGCAATACGGACAAGGAAGTGCGCAGGGGCTATAAGCCTGATTTTACCGGCGTGATGGGACACGAGTTTGTGGGCGAAGTCGTTTCCTCCCCCGATGCAGGCTGGATCGGGAAGCGCGTGGTCGGGGAGCTGAATGCAGCGTGCGGAAAGTGCGTTTACTGCCGCACGGGCAGGCCGACGCACTGCTCGCAGCGCCGGGTGCTGGGAATGACGGATAAGGACGGATGCTTTGCGGAATATATGACGATCGATACCGCGCTGCTCCATGAAGTGCCGGAAACGCTGCCGGATGAGGTGGCGGTATTTACGGAGCCGCTTGCGGCGGCGCTGGAAATCCTGACACAGGTGCATGTTTCACCGGATAAAAATGCAGCGGTGCTGGGCGACGGAAGGCTGGCACTCATGACGGCGCAGGTGCTGGCGCTGACGGGCGTGGATCTGACCGTGATCGGAAGGCATGAAGAAAAGCTGGAAGCATTCCGCCCGTTTGCGAAGGTAACGCGGCAGGGCGAAAAAGAAGGCTACGAATATGTGGTGGAGTGCACGGGCTCGCCTACAGGGCTTCCGACGGCGCTGGAGCTTGTCCGCAAAAAGGGGACGGTGATCTTAAAAAGCACCTATGCCGGAAACCTGAACATCAACATGAGCCAGGTGGCGGTCAACGAGATCACGATTACAGGGAGCAGATGCGGCCCGTTTGAGCCTGCGCTGAAGCTTTTGAAGGAAGGCAAGGTAAAGCTTCCGCAGATCGAGCTGCATGAGCTGTGCGATTTTGAGGCGGCGTTTGCGTCGAAGGCGTTCAAGGCGGGCTTTCGGCTGTGAAAAAAGGAGCTGCGCGGCGGCGGGAAAGCGCTGACGGGGTATTTTATAAAAAAGTCAAAAAACCGCTTGACAACTGTGCGCGCGGTATGCTATGTTATCTAAGGTCTTAAAGACCATGCCGAAGACAGCAGGTACCGGATGACCGGTGTAAGAAGAAGCGCCTGCCGAGGAGTGAAAAGGATTTGAATTTATCACCTCTCTGTCTTCTTGCAGGGAGGTTTTTTATGTATCCGGATACGGTGCACATAAATCCTCTTTTATTCGGCAAAAGAATCTAAAAGGAGGTAAGAAAATGGCAAAAGTTGAACTGAAAGCACCTGTAGTTGCAGAGATCTCCGAAGCAGTCAAGGACGCGCAGTCTGTCGTACTGGTAGATTACCGCGGTCTGACCGTTGAGCAGGATACCGCTCTTCGTAAACAGCTCCGCAGCGCTGGCATCACTTACAAGGTGTACAAAAACACAATGATGAACTTTGCGTTCAAGGGTACAGATTTCGAGGCACTGGCTCCGTATCTGGAAGGCCCCAGCGCAATCGCAATCTCTACCACAGACGCAACAGCTCCCGCAAGAGAACTGGCTAACTTTGCAAAGACAGCAGATAAGCTGGAGATCAAGGGCGGCGTTGTAGAAGGCAATGCATACGATGCAGCCGGCATCATGGAAATCGCGAAGATTCCCGGAAGAGAAGCTCTTATTTCCAGATTGCTGGGCAGCATGCAGTCCCCGATCGCAAACATGGCTCGCGTTCTGAATCAGATCGCAGAGAAAGGCGGCGCGGCAAACTGCGAAGCAGCTCCTGCAGAAGAAGCACCTGCTGCAGAATAATTTTTCTCACCAATCAGAGAGAAGAGGGCGCTGCATAAGACAGCGCAGACACGAATCATAAAAAAACGGAGGTAAATAAAAATGGCAAAATTAACCGCTCAGGAATTTATCGATGCAATCAAAGAGATGACCGTATTAGAGTTAAATGATCTGGTAAAGGCTTGCGAAGAGGAGTTCGGCGTATCCGCAGCAGCTGGCGTTGTTGTAGCAGCAGCTGGCGGCGAGGCTGCAGCAGCAGAGGAGAAGACCGAGTTCGACGTAGAGCTGACAGAGGTTGGCCCTAACAAAGTTAAGGTTATCAAAGTAGTTCGTGAAGTAACCGGTCTGGGCCTGAAGGAAGCGAAGGAAGTTGTAGACGGCGCTCCGAAGGTTCTGAAGGAAGGCGTTTCCAAGGAAGAAGCTGAAGACATCCAGAAGAAGCTGGATGCTGAAGGCGCAAAGGTTACACTGAAATAATTTCAGCCAATATCTTACCAACAAAGGCGTTCGCAGATGCGGACGCCTTTCCTTTTTGCAAAGGTTGTGCCGGCATCCGTCCCTTCGCCAGCGCCTGCCCGCGTCCGGACGAGGTCTGCCTCAGACGACTTGCGAGCGAAGGAGAATTTGCAAACGGTACAGAATTGTCCGGCGTGATGTCCGGGACTTGTTTGAGCATGGCGTAAGCCGTGCGAGTTTGACCGGACATCATGCGCATCGGACATATCCTGTACCGTTTGTCACAAATTCTCCATAAGCGAGAACGGAGTCTGAGACAGACCTTGTCCGGACGCGGGCAGGCGCTGGCGAAGGAATGGACGCTGATTACCTTTTTGAAAAAATATCAAAATACCTGTTGACTTTGCGCATGGGTTGTGTTAGATTGTAGTGTGCACTATTGTGTTAGAGTATGCCATTTTATAAGTGTAATACCGAATAGTAATAGTCAAAGAAATCAATTATAAGAACGGGGTGAAGTGTCAATGGAAAAAAACAGAATACGTCCGACTGCCACAGGCAAGAACATGCGTATGAGTTATGCACGTCGGAAAGAAGTATTGGAAATGCCCAATCTTATAGAGATTCAGAAGAATTCCTATAAGTGGTTCCTGGAAGAAGGACTCAAAGAGGTGTTCGACGATATTTCTCCGATTTCCGATTACAGCGGACACTTGAGTCTGGAATTTGTGGACTTCGAGCTGTGCGAGGATGACGTTAAGTATTCTATTGAGAAGTGCAAGGAGAGAGATGCGACATATGCGGCTCCTCTGAAAGTCAAGGTACGCCTTTATAATAAGGAAAAGGAAGAGATCAGCGAGCATGAGATCTTCATGGGCGATCTGCCGTTGATGACTGAGACAGGCACTTTCGTGATCAACGGCGCGGAACGTGTTATTGTCAGCCAGTTGGTGCGTTCCCCCGGCATCTATTACGGCATCGGTCACGATAAGATCGGTAAGCGGCTGTACTCCTGTACGGTAATTCCGAACAGAGGTGCATGGCTGGAGTATGAGACGGATTCCAACGACGTATTTTATGTGCGCGTGGACCGTACCAGAAAGGTGCCGATCACTGTCCTGCTTCGTGCGCTGGGACTTGGAACCAACGAGGAGATCCGCGAGGTATTCGGCGACGAGCCCAAGATCGAAGCGAGCTTTTCAAAGGACACTTCTGAGAGCTATCAGGAGGGTCTGTTAGAGTTATACAAAAAAATCCGTCCGGGCGAGCCGTTAAGCGTTGAGAGCGCAGAGAGCCTGATCAACGCAATGTTCTTCGATCCCAGAAGATACGACCTTGCAAAAGTAGGACGTTACAAATTCAATAAGAAGCTGGCGCTGCGCAGCCGTATCCGCGGCCACGAGCTGGCAGAGGACGTAATCGATACGTCTACGGGCGAGGTTTTGGCGGCTGCCGGTACAAACGTAACGCTGGAGCTGGCTGACCTGATCCAGAACAGCGCCGTTCCTTATGTATATGTACAGACAGAGGAGAAAAAGGTCAAGGTCCTGTCCAACATGATGGTAGACCTGACCCATTATGTGGACTGCGATCCGAAGGAACTGGGCATCACGGAGATGGTTTACTATCCTGCGCTGGCTCCGATTCTGGAGCAGTACTCCGATAATCCGGAAGAGCTTGCAGAAGCCATCAGCCGGAATGTACATGAGCTTGTTCCGAAGCATATTACAAAGGAAGACATCATCGCTTCCATCAACTATAATATCCATCTGGAATACGGCGTAGGCAACGAGGACGACATCGACCATCTGGGCAACCGTCGTATCCGTGCGGTCGGCGAGCTTTTGCAGAACCAGTACCGCATCGGTCTTTCCAGACTGGAAAGAGTAGTCCGCGAGCGTATGACCACGCACGACGCGGAGGATATTTCCCCGCAGTCTCTGATCAACATCAAGCCGGTGCAGGCTGCTGTAAAGGAATTCTTTGGTTCCTCCCAGCTGTCCCAGTTCATGGATCAGAACAACCCGCTGGGCGAGCTGACGCATAAGCGCCGTCTGTCCGCGCTGGGCCCCGGCGGTCTGTCCCGTGACCGTGCCGGATTCGAGGTCCGCGACGTACATTATTCCCATTACGGAAGAATGTGCCCGATCGAGACGCCCGAGGGTCCCAACATCGGTCTGATCAACTCTCTGGCAAGCTATGCAAAGATCAACGAGTACGGCTTTATCGAAGCGCCTTACCGTAAGATCGACAAGACAGATCCGGCAAATCCGCGCGTGACCAACGAGGTTGTGTACATGACTGCGGACGAAGAGGACAACTACCATGTGGCGCAGGCGAACTCCGAGCTGGATGAGAACGGTTACTTTATCCATCCCAACGTTTCCGGACGTTATCTGGATGAGACATCCGAATATCCCAAGACGGTGTTCGAGTACATGGACGTATCCCCTCAGATGGTATTCTCTGTGGCGACGGCGCTGATCCCGTTCCTGCAGAACGACGACGCAAACCGCGCGCTGATGGGTTCCAACATGCAGCGTCAGGCTGTGCCGCTTCTGACGACCGACGCGCCCGTTGTAGGTACGGGCATCGAGGTAAAGGCGGCGGTTGACTCCGGCGTATGCGTTGTGGCAAAAAAAGCCGGCACGATCGACCATGTTTCCTCCAACCTGATCCGCATGACCTGCGATGATGGCGAGAAGATGGAATATCGCCTGACCAAGTTTTCACGAAGCAACCAGTCCAACTGCTACAACCAGCGCCCGATCGTATTTAAGGGCAACCATGTAGAGGCGGGACAGGTGATCGCGGACGGACCTTCCACATCCGAAGGCGAACTGGCTCTGGGCAAGAACCCGCTGATCGGCTTTATGACATGGGAAGGCTACAACTACGAGGACGCGGTTCTTTTGAGCGAGCGCCTTGTTATGGATGATGTGTATACATCCATCCACATTGAAGAATATGAGGCAGAAGCCCGTGATACCAAGCTCGGGCCGGAAGAGATCACAAGAGACGTGCCCGGTGTCGGCGACGAAGCGCTCAAGGATCTGGATGACAGAGGTATCATCCGCGTCGGCGCAGAGGTCCGTGCCGGAGATATTCTGGTCGGCAAGGTAACTCCCAAGGGAGAGACGGAGCTGACTGCGGAAGAGCGTCTGCTGCGCGCGATCTTCGGTGAGAAGGCGCGTGAGGTAAGAGATACTTCCCTGAAAGTGCCTCACGGCGAATATGGTATTATCGTGGATGCCAAGGTATTTACGAGAGAGAACGGCGATGAGCTGTCTCCCGGTGTAAATCAGGCTGTCCGCATTTATATTGCGCAGAAGAGAAAGATTTCCGTCGGCGATAAGATGGCGGGCCGTCACGGTAACAAGGGTGTCGTTTCCCGCGTGCTGCCGGTTGAGGATATGCCTTACCTGCCCAACGGACGTCCGCTGGACATCGTGCTGAACCCTCTGGGCGTGCCTTCCCGAATGAACATCGGTCAGGTCCTGGAGATCCATCTTTCCCTTGCTGCAAAGGCTCTGGGCTTCAACGTTGCGACTCCGATCTTTAACGGCGCAAACGAGAATGATATTCAGGATACGCTGGAGCTTGCAAATGATTATGTCAACCTTGAATGGGATGAGTTTAAGGAAAAGCACGGCGAGGAACTTCATCCGGACGTTCTGGACTACCTGTATGAAAACCGCGCTCACAGAGAGCTGTGGAAGGGCGTCCCGATCTCCAAGGAAGGTAAGGTGCGCTTAAGAGACGGACGTACCGGCGAGTATTTTGACAGCCCGGTTACGATCGGACACATGCATTACCTGAAGCTGCATCATCTGGTTGACGATAAGATCCATGCCCGTTCCACAGGTCCTTACTCTCTCGTAACACAGCAGCCTCTGGGCGGTAAGGCTCAGTTCGGCGGCCAGCGTTTCGGTGAGATGGAGGTTTGGGCGCTGGAGGCTTACGGCGCTGCATATACGCTGCAGGAGATCCTGACCGTGAAGTCCGACGATGTGGTTGGCCGTGTAAAGACATACGAAGCCATCATCAAGGGCGACAACATCCCTGAACCCGGTATTCCGGAGTCCTTTAAGGTGCTCTTAAAGGAGCTGCAGTCTTTGGGTCTGGATGTAAGAGTGCTGCGCGACGACAATACAGAAGTTGAGATCATGGAAACTGTCGATTACAGCGATACGGATTACCGCTATGAGATGGAGGGAGATTCCAAGGGCTACAACTACCATGAAGAAGAAAATCTGGGCAAGCTGGGTTATCAGAAGCAGGAATTTGACGCTGAAAAAGAAGAACTTGTCAGCGCGGAGGATGCGGATGATTTCGGCGGCGACAGTCTGGATGACGGATTTGAGGAATCTTTCGACGAAGAGTAAGCCGAATCGTGAACATGTAAAGGAGTGCCAAGATGTCTGAAACAAAAAACGAAGTTTATCAGCCGATGACGTTTGATGCCATCAAAATCGGTTTAGCGTCTCCGGAGAAAATTCGTGAATGGTCCAGAGGCGAGGTTTTAAAGCCTGAGACGATCAACTACAGAACCTTAAAGCCTGAGCGCGACGGTCTGTTCTGTGAGCGGATTTTCGGACCCAGCAAAGACTGGGAGTGCCATTGCGGCAAATATAAAAAGATCAGATATAAAGGCGTAGTCTGCGATCGCTGCGGCGTGGAAGTTACCAAGTCCAGCGTTCGCCGCGAACGCATGGGCCATATTGAACTGGCTGCACCGGTTTCCCATATCTGGTATTTTAAGGGAATCCCGAGCCGGATGGGACTGATCCTGGATCTGTCCCCCCGCGTTCTGGAGAAGGTGCTGTACTTTGCTTCCTATATCGTTCTGGACAAGGGAGATACCAGTCTGGAATACAAGCAGGTCCTTTCCGAGAAGGAATATCAGGATGCAAGGGAGACATGGGGCAACCGTTTCCGCGTGGGAATGGGCGCCGAGTCCATCAAGGAGCTGCTGGAATCCATCGACCTTGAAAAAGAGGCGGTGGAATTAAAAGACGAGCTGGAGGATGCCAGCGGACAGAAGCGCGCGAGAATTATCAAGCGTCTGGAAGTCGTAGAGGCATTCCGTGAATCCGGCAACCGTCCCGAGTGGATGATCCTGGATGCGGTTCCGGTCATTCCGCCCGATCTGCGCCCGATGGTGCAGCTGGACGGCGGACGTTTTGCAACGTCTGACTTAAACGATCTGTACAGAAGGATCATCAACCGCAACAACCGTCTGAAGAGACTGCTGGAGCTGGGCGCGCCGGACATCATCGTCCGCAACGAGAAGCGCATGCTGCAGGAGGCGGTTGACGCGCTGATCGATAACGGCAGAAGAGGACGTCCGGTTACCGGCCCCGGCAACCGTGCCTTAAAGTCCCTGTCCGATATGCTGAAAGGTAAGTCCGGACGTTTCCGTCAGAACCTGCTCGGTAAGCGTGTAGACTATTCCGGACGTTCCGTTATCGTCGTAGGTCCCGAATTGAAGATTTATCAGTGCGGTCTGCCTAAAGAGATGGCGATCGAGCTGTTTAAGCCTTTCGTAATGAAAGAGCTTGTAAGCAGGGGCGTTTCCCAGAACATCAAAAATGCGAAGAAGCTGGTAGAACGGCTGGATACGCAGGTTTGGGACGTTTTGGAGGACGTGATCAAAGAGCATCCGGTTATGTTAAACCGTGCCCCTACACTGCACAGACTGGGTATTCAGGCATTCGAGCCGATCCTTGTAGAAGGTAAGGCGATCAAGCTGCATCCCCTTGTATGTACCGCGTTCAACGCCGACTTCGACGGCGACCAGATGGCGGTACACCTTCCGCTTTCTCAGGAAGCGCAGGCGGAGTGCCGCTTCATGCTGCTGTCCCCGAACAACCTGTTAAAGCCCTCCGACGGCGGACCGGTTGCGGTTCCTTCACAGGATATGGTGCTTGGTATTTACTACCTGACGCAGGAGCGCCCCGGCGTGACCGGCGAAGGCAAATACTTCAAGAGCGTAAACGAAGCGATCCTTGCTTATGAGAACAAGGCATGTACCCTGCATTCCCGCATCCATGTGCGTATGACAAAGGTAAACGCGCAGGGCGAGGAAGTGAGCGGATTTGTAGAATCCACACTGGGCCGTTTCATTTTCAATGAGATCCTGCCTCAGGATCTGGGCTATGTGGACAGAAAGGATCCGGAGAACTTCTTAAAGCTGGAAGTTGACTTCCATGTAGGCAAGAAGCAGTTAAAGCAGATTCTGGAAAAGGTTATCAACACGCACGGCGCATCCCGTACCGCTGAGGTGCTGGACGACGTCAAGGCGATCGGCTACAAGTATTCCACAAGAGCCGCGATGACCGTATCCATTTCCGATATGACAGTGCCTGCACAGAAAGCGGAGATGCTGGAAGAAGCGCAGAAGACTGTAGATAAGATCGGCAGAAACTTCCGCCGCGGCCTGATCACGGAGGAAGAGCGTTACCGTGCGGTCGTAGAGACATGGCAGGAAACGGATAAAGAGCTGACAGACGTTCTGTTGAAAGGACTGGATAAGTACAACAACATCTTCATGATGGCGGACTCCGGCGCCCGTGGTTCCAACCAGCAGATCAAGCAGCTGGCAGGTATGCGCGGACTGATGGCGGATACGACGGGACGTACGATCGAACTGCCGATCAAGTCCAACTTCCGTGAAGGTCTGGACGTACTGGAATACTTCATGTCCGCCCATGGCGCACGAAAGGGTATGTCCGATACCGCTCTGCGTACTGCGGACTCCGGTTACCTGACACGCCGAATGGTTGACGTTTCTCAGGAACTGATCATCCGCGACATCGACTGTGCGGAAGGCAAGGATGTGATCCCCGGCATGTCCGTAAAAGCGTTTATGGACGGCAAGGAGACGATCGAAGGACTTCAGGACAGAATCACAGGACGTTATTCTTGCGAAGATATTTATGATAAAGACGGCAACCTGCTCGTCGGCGCAAACCATATGATCACTCCTGCGAGAGCAAAGCGCATCATGGATACAGGCGTTGATAAGAAGGGACAGCCGATTGAAGAGGTAAAGATCCGCACAATCCTGACCTGCCGTTCCAAGAGCGGTATCTGTGCAAAGTGCTACGGCGCAAACATGGCGACCGGCGAAGCGGTTCAGGTCGGCGAAGCAGTCGGAATCATCGCGGCGCAGTCTATCGGTGAGCCCGGTACACAGCTGACGATGCGTACGTTCCACTCCGGCGGTGTCGCTGGTGACGATATTACACAGGGTCTTCCCCGTGTCGAGGAGCTTTTTGAGGCGAGAAAGCCGAAGGGTCTTGCGATTATCGCAGAGTTCGGCGGAATCGCTGTGATCAAGGACACGAAGAAGAAACGCGAGATCATCATTACCAACAAAGAAACTGCAGAATCCAAGGCGTACCTGATCCCTTACGGTTCCCGTATCAAGATTGTGGACGGTCAGGAGCTTGAAGCCGGCGACGAGCTGACGGAAGGTTCCGTAAATCCTCACGATCTGTTAAAGATCAAGGGCATCCGTGCGGTACAGGATTACATGCTGCGCGAGGTACAGCGCGTATACCGCCTGCAGGGTGTAGATATTTCCGATAAGCATATCGAGGTGATCGTCCGTCAGATGCTGAAAAAGATCCGCATCGAGACAAGCGGCGATACCGAGTATCTGCCCGGCACGATGGTTGACGTTCTGGATTTCCAGGACACCAACGCTGCGATGGAAGCAGAAGGCAAACAGCCTGCAGAGGGCAAGCAGGTGATGATGGGTATCACAAAGGCTGCTCTGGCAACCAATTCCTTCCTGTCTGCGGCGTCCTTCCAGGAGACCACAAAGGTCCTGACGGAAGCGGCGATCAAGGGCAAGGCGGATCCGCTGATCGGTCTGAAGGAAAATGTTATCATCGGTAAGCTGATCCCTGCCGGAACCGGTATGAAGCGTTACCGTGACGTCCAGCTGAATACCGACGCGATCATCGCGGCGGAGGAAGCGGAGCGCGCGGCAAGGGCTGAGGAAGAGGCAAGGGCTGCGGCAGAGGCTGAGAAATCCGAAAAGGTGAAAAAAGAAGCCGCTGACGAGGAAGAGCTTTCCGAAGAGGACGCAGAGCTGACAGAAGAGACTCCCGAAGAGGTGCTTCTGGACGAGGCAATCGACGAAGAGCTGGATGAAGAAGCCGAAGAAGAGGCGGAAGCAGAAGGCGAAGAATAAAGAACTGTTCTGCCGCAGGGCAGTACAGCAGAGGAATGCGGCAGGGCGATGAACCCTGCCGCATTCCGCATAAATTTCAGGAAAAGCGATAAAAATACTTGACAGATGAATTAAAAGCATTTACACTGATAAGGTCTGCATTTGGGGATGCCTATATTTTGATGCAAAAAAATATAGTATCTCTTTTTTACAGGGGAAACCCTGAAAGGCAGATGGGCGTATCTTGGCCCGAAGAAGCAACATGAGATAAGTATCGCAGGAGGTGAAACAGAATGCCAACATTTAACCAGTTAGTAAGAAAAGGACGTCAGACATCTGTAAAGAAGTCTACAGCACCGGCTCTGCAGAAAGGGTACAACTCCCTTCACAAGAAGGCGACTGCTACCTCTTCCCCGCAGAAGAGAGGCGTGTGCACAGCTGTTAAGACAGCGACTCCTAAAAAGCCTAACTCCGCTCTTAGAAAGATCGCCAGAGTACGTCTTTCCAACGGAATCGAAGTAACAAGCTACATTCCCGGTGAAGGACACAATCTGCAGGAGCACTCCGTTGTTCTGATCAGAGGCGGTCGTGTTAAGGACTTACCTGGTACCAGATACCACATCATCAGAGGTACACTGGATACCGCAGGCGTTGCAAACAGACGTCAGGCTAGATCCAAATACGGCGCTAAGAGACCTAAAGCCGCTAAGAAATAAGCTGCGGTAACGTAAGAGTACCACAAACGGAAACTAATTAAGTGTTGGAATTCTTATGCAGGGCTTCCCTGCAGTTCGCTTTCGCGAATGGATATACCGCACGAACACATTAGAGGACACATGTGAGTACCGATGAATTAATTTGAAATGATTAAGGAGGGAAGAAACGTGCCACGTAAAGGACATATTCAGAAAAGAGATGTATTGGCAGATCCTTTGTACAACGACAAAGTGGTAACCAAGCTGATCAACAACATCATGCTTGATGGTAAGAAAGGCGTTGCCCAGAAGATTGTATACGGCGCATTTGCCAGAGTAGAAGAAAAAGCCGGCAAACCGGCTCTGGAAGTTTTTGAAGAGGCTATGAACAACATCATGCCTGTTCTGGAAGTTAAGGCAAGACGTATCGGCGGTGCTACTTATCAGGTGCCGATCGAGGTAAGAGCTGACAGACGTCAGGCTCTGGGTCTGCGCTGGCTGACCATGTTCTCCCGCAAGAGAGGCGAGAAGACCATGGAAGAAAGACTGGCGAACGAGATTCTGGATGCTGCCAACAACACCGGCGCTTCCGTGAAGAGAAAAGAAGACGTTCATAAGATGGCTGAAGCGAACAAGGCATTCTCTCATTACAGATTCTAATGAATCTGTAATGCAGAAGGCATTGCGCTGCATCTGGCTGATTTCAATAGGAGGAAAAACCTTTGGCTGGAAGAGAATATCCCTTAGAGAGAACCAGAAACATCGGTATTATGGCGCACATCGATGCTGGTAAGACAACCACCACCGAGCGTATCCTTTATTATACCGGTGTTAACTATAAGATTGGTGATACTCATGAAGGTACTGCAACCATGGACTGGATGGAGCAGGAGCAGGAGAGAGGTATTACCATCACTTCCGCTGCTACCACCTGTCACTGGACTCCGCAGATAAAATGCGAAGTAAAGCCCGGCACACCCGAGTATCGTATCAATATCATTGATACACCCGGACACGTTGACTTCACGGTTGAGGTTGAGCGTTCCCTGCGCGTACTGGACGGCGCCGTTGGCGTGTTCTGCGCGAAGGGCGGTGTAGAGCCTCAGTCTGAGAACGTATGGCGTCAGGCTGACACCTATAACGTACCCCGTATGGCGTTCATCAACAAGATGGACATCCTGGGTGCAAACTTCTTCGGCGCGGTTGAGCAGATCAAGACCCGCCTCGGCAAGAATGCAATCTGCATTCAGCTGCCGATCGGCAAGGAAGATGAATTCAAGGGAATCGTCGACCTGTTCGAGATGAAGGCCTACATCTATAATGATGAGAAGGGCGAAGACATCACAGTTACAGATATTCCGGAAGATATGCAGGATGATGCAGAACTGTATCGTTCTGAGCTTGTCGAGAAGATCTGCGAGCTGGATGACGATCTGATGATGGCTTATCTGGAAGGCGAAGAGCCTTCTAACGAAGAGCTGAAAGCGGTTCTGAGAAAAGGAACCTGCGAGTGTACTGCAGTTCCTGTATGCTGCGGTACCGCATACAGAAACAAGGGTATCCAGAAGCTTCTGGATGCGATCGTAGAGTACATGCCTTCTCCGCTGGACATCCCCGCAATCAAGGGCGTTGACCTGGAGGGCAACGAAATCGAGAAGCATTCTTCCGACGAAGAGCCTTTCGCGGCTCTGGCGTTCAAGATCATGACGGATCCTTTCGTTGGTAAGCTGGCATACTTCCGCGTTTATTCCGGTACTCTGAACTCCGGTTCTTATGTACTGAACGCGACAAAAGATAAAAAAGAGCGTGTAGGACGTATCCTGCAGATGCATGCAAACAAGAGAATGGAGCTGGACAAGGTATACGCAGGCGACATTGCCGCTGCGGTAGGCTTTAAGTTTACAACCACCGGCGACACGATCTGCGACGAGCAGCATCCCGTTATCTTAGAGTCCATGGAGTTCCCGGAGCCGGTTATCGAGCTGGCAATCGAGCCCAAGACCAAAGCTGGTCAGGACAAGATGGGTATCGCTCTTGCAAAACTTGCAGAAGAAGATCCTACCTTCCGCGCA